>Ga0118677_10007427_pt1 | contig 18081 bp, 15 predicted proteins | sample AliMusrvi5mmetaG_FD_86154 | JGI IMG/M metagenome (GOLD analysis project Ga0118677, IMG submission 86154) | reverse complement strand
GATTGCCGAAGGTATTGGCTGGGTGCTGTTGGCGCAGGTTTATGGTGTGCTGTTCTCCGCTCTGCGAATGGTTTTTTCACTGGGAGTGCTGCATTACACCGGCTTATTGTTCCTGCCGCTGATCTGGTTCAGCATGGGCACGCTTTCGGATCTGCTATTTCTGATCTTCTTTTACTCCATCAGCGTCTACCGCACCAGCGGGCGGGCTTGGGGGTTGAGGTCTTCGTGGCAATCGTAATCCTGATAGCACGTATCTGCGTAATGTTCACAGTGGCCGTGCTGACGCTCTATGCCATTCGCCATTATTGGATGAGTCTTTCCCGGCTCAAGCTCAAAGCTCCCAAGGATGCAAACGAATTGGTCGGCTTTGTCATGCCCCGCATCAGCGTGCTGGTGCCAATGCACAATGAGGAGAAGGTGGCGGCGGATGTGCTCCAGGCGCTGGTCGATTGCGATTATGACTGGAACCGGCTGCAAATCATCGCCATCAACGACCGCAGCACCGATGGCACACGGGCCATCGTAGATGAGTATTCCGAGAAATACCCGATCATTCTCCCTTTGCACCGCGAGGATGGACCGGGCGGAAAACCGGCGGCATTGGTCGAAGCCACCAAGATCGCGACCGGCGAGATCATCCTGCTGTTCGACGCCGACTATATTCCGGGCCGCGCGATGCTCAAGATGCTGGCTGCACCGTTCGTCGATATTGAAGTGGGTGCGGTAATGGGACGGGTGGTGCCGCACAACGTGGGCGGCAGTCTGCTTGCCGGACTGCTCTCGCTGGAGCGCGCGGCGGGATATCAAAGCGCGCAGCAATCGCGTTTCAATCGAGGGTTCACGGCACAATTCGGCGGAACCGTAGGTGGAGTAAGGGCCAGCGCGCTTGATGCGATCGGGGGCTGGGATCCGTCATCGCTAACCGAAGATACGGACCTCACCTTTAGATTGCTGCTGCAGGGGTGGCGGTGCCTGCGGAGCGTGCCGGACGCGCGCGTGCAGGGCACGGCACCCCATGAGGACGAAGTTTCAGGCGTTGCAACGTTCGGCGCAGAAACGCCGCATTGCGTTCTTGCTCACCTTTGAACAGTTCGAAACCTGGGCCAGGGAGGTGCACTATGTCGATCTGGTCGGCGTGCGCGGCTTTCACTGCGACCGAATGCGGGCCGAAGGTGGTTATGAGATGGGCAATATCCGCCTGCTTCACTACACGGAAAATTGCAGCAAGGGCTCCCGCCTGGAACGCGGACTTCGGGGCGGCTCTGATACAGCTTCATGACCCGTAAGGCTCTCAGCACTCCATCATTCCCACCCCCTTTCTCTCTGCACTTTTCCCTTCCCCCTCCCAGCTCCCTACCGGGAACCGGGAACCCTGAACTCTGAACCCTGAACACTGAACACTGAACACTGAACACTGAACACTGAACCCTGAACCGGGAACCCAACGGCTCCACCATTGCCTCACTACGTTCGCCCTGCGGACAGCCTGCGCTTCTCTTCGACTCCATCATTCCACCACTCCATGAAAACCGCACCCTCATTCCAATTTTACCCGAGCGACTTTCTCGGCGGTACCATCCACATGTCGGCTGAAGAAGTGGGCGCATTGATCCGCCTGCTGTGCCATCAATGGCATCAGGGCAGCGTGCCAGGTGATCGGGTGAAGCTCCAGCGCATCGCCGGAGTGAAGCACGCGAAGCTGGCCGAGGTGCTGGCCAAGTTCCGGCCCCGGCCCGATGGCTCGATGGTCAACCAGCGCATGGAAGAGACCCGGAGAAAGATCGAGGGGTTCCGGCAGAAGCAGACGGAAAACGGCCGCAAAGGGGGCCGCCCGGAGAAACCCAAAGATAACCCACCGGTTCATTCTGGGATTGCAAAAACCGAAGCCAAAAAAAGCTCTCATACTCAGTCTCAGTCTCAGTCTCATACTCAGTCTCATACTCATGTTCAATCTCATCGTTCTGCTAACGCAGAACCCCCCATACCCCCAGAGGGTGGGTCTTTGTTCGATCCAGGTGCCGGGGCTGGTGGGCTGCCAGCAGCAAAAGCCGGACCCTGGGTGCCAACGACCGAGCAGTTGGCGGTGGGAGGGTGGTTCCATCGACGCCTGGAGACGGTCTGGTGCGACAAGGAGATTGCGGCGTGGGAGGGCTTGAGCCCCATTGCCGCCGATGATCTGGCCATCCTGGGACGCTACTACGAGGCCACGCTGCCCAAGGCCCAGGACTACCGCCGGCGCGACCTGTTCACGCTGCTCATCAACTGGTCCGGGGAATTGGACCGGGCGCGCAGGTTCAAGCCGCCGCCGCCGCCGCCGCCGCCGCCGCCGGATGATGGCAGGCCGTTTTGATCCCTCGCTTGACAGTCGAGACGTTAATCAACCCAGTCAGCCATGCCAAGGAAAACCAAACCAGCAGCAGTAGCATCGTCACCAGCCCCGGGACAGGCACAGGACAACGCCTGCGCCTGCGCCTGCGACGCTGCTCCCGCTCCGGCATCGGAGAGGGCCGCGGGCGTCGCCTTCAGCCTCAGCCGCGCCGAGTGGTTGAACCGTCTGCTGGGGCTGGCCGAAAAGGCGGAGTCGGCGGAAGATTTTAACATTGCCCGCGCCACCCTTCGGGAGATCGGCCTGGCCATGCCTAACTGGTACGGGCCTGATGAGGGCGCGGGCGGCCGGGAGGCGGGGGCTGGAAACGGCGGCGGTTCCTTCGCAAACTTCCTGGCTCACATCCGAGCACGATGACCCCGCCTCCTTCGAATGGGCGGCCCGCCTCTCTGAAAAAGTTGCCAGGCAAACAGCAGGTGACGATGCGCGGCCAGGGACTTTTTCGGGAGTCTGAGGGTCTCAACGGATTTGGGGGATCGAGGGGCTTTCATTGCCATGAGCGATAGGAAATGACGAAACCAGAATGACGAAGGGTCAGAAGGGGGGCGGAGGACATTTGAAAGCCTGCCGGAGGGCTTGGTGTGAGGCGAGGATGAGTCGGTCGACTTTGGGGATCGAATCGAGGCGCTGCTCGACGAGGGGCCTTGACAACCGGCCCGTGCGGCCCAGATGGCGGACCAGGGCGATGTCTTTCTCCCGTCCCACGAGGAGCTTGGTGGCAGCGAGGTCGTGAGGGTCAAGCGCAAATGCACCATCACAACGTGGCACAGGAATCAGACGCTCGCGCCAGCCAGGGGGCAGGGTGTCAAAGATGCTATCCCGAAGGACATCGGCATGGTAGCCGTGGCGGAGATGGAAGGCACCTGACTCCCCGAGAGCCTCATGGATCATGAGCGCCGTGGTCTCATCAAAGGGTTGGGGGCAGAGGTCGGCATCGTAGGTGGCGGCGAGGGGTTCCGAGCCCGCCCCCAGTTCCGGAAAGGAGGCGAGCAGGGAGGCGGAGCCCATGACGATGACTTGGCGGTCTTCAGCGAGCGCGCGCACGGAACGGATCAAATGCTGCAAGGAATCCAAATTCATGAGGCGAGGACGGGCTTCAGGAAAGGCCCGCCGATAAACGGGGAGCAGGAACGCAACTGGTCCTGGTGGGCATTCTCAGGAGGATGGCGCAGCGCGTCCAGCAAGGCATCGCGTTTGCTCGGCTCGTGGCGGCTCTCCAGTAAGCACTGCCGCCACTCCATCAAGGGTCCGGGATGGAGCCGACCGTGGGCCAGCCAGCGCTCGATGTTGGTCAGTGCCCACTCCCACGCTGCCGGATTGGTCTCCAAAGCTTCAGCGATGCCTCGCCAGCGCGCGACTGGGTCGGAACGGAAGCAGTGGAAGTCATGGGTCGTGTTCATGGCAGAGAGAATAACACCATTTCACCTCAGGCGGAAGGGGGACGAGCAAACTTTATGATGGTTGATCAAAGCTAGGTTTGGGAATGGAGGCGGGGTGTTTGGGGTATGCGGGGTGGAGAGATCGGGCCGTGCGTGGTCGGTGTCGAACGAGGCGTGGGGTGTGCGGGGTCGGTGTCGAATGGAGGGATGCGGCCTGCCACGCGTGCACCCAGGGCGGCGCTCGTGCCTCGCATTGCCCTAGGCTGGCTTGTTGTTGGGCCGTTGGCCCGCCTGAGGGGGAGTGAATCGGCGGATGGGGCCTGCTACGCGTGCACCCAGGGCGGCGCTCGTGCCTCGCTTTGCCCTTGGCTGGCTTGTGGATGGGCCGTTGGCCCGCCTGAGGGGATCTGTGATGAACTCGGCGGGGGGCGTGGTGCACCATAACGCCTTGACCTTTTTGTTCCCTCAGCCTATCACCCGGGACTTATTATGGCACGTACTCGCACTTTCTTCGACATCTCCATCGGTGGCAAGCCCGCCGGCCGCATCGTTTTCGAACTCTTCAATGACGTCGTCCCGAAGACGGCGGAGAACTTCCGTGCGCTTTGCACGGGTGAGAAGGGCTTCGGCTACAAGGGCTCGCCGTTTCACCGGGTGATCCCCCAGTTCATGCTCCAGGGCGGCGACTTCACCAACCGCAATGGCACGGGTGGCAAGTCCATCTATGGCAACAAGTTCGAGGACGAGAACTTCACCCTCAAGCACACCAAGGCGGGTTTGCTGTCGATGGCGAATGCGGGCCCGGGCACCAATGGCTCGCAGTTCTTTATCACCACGGTGGTGACGCCCTGGCTGGATGGCAAGCACGTGGTCTTCGGCGAAGTGGTCGAAGGCTTGGACGTGGTCACTGCGGTCGAGAAAATCGGCAGCGGCAGCGGCAGGCCCAGCAGCGAGGTGCTTATCACCGACTGCGGCGTGGTTGAGAGTGCGGCGTAAGCCTCATCTCAGCGGCTCCATGCAGTACAATCCGGTCGTCATTGGGAATGCATTGTCGGCAGACAATGTGTTCGCCCGAAGGGCGAGCGTCAGCGAGGCCATTCCTAGCCCGCCGCCTGGGCCGCCAAGCGTTGAAGGGAATGGGTATAAACGAAGTCTTGCGGCCTGCGAAGACGGCACTGTGGGGACACAGTGCCCTACCTTGCGCTGGGCGCTGACGACGGGGGAGGTTCTTCAAGGAACCTATCTGACAGGACACCAGAAGATCAGAGCCCGAAGGCTCTGATCTGGATTCATTCTGTCCCCTAGACCGCGATCTCCCAGCCCTTGCGGTAGCTGCGTTTGACGAAGCCGTTGGCGGTTTCGTTGTTGGTGATCTTGAGACCTGGGGAGTCCCAGGTGAGCGATTCGTTGGGGAAGATGCTGGCGATGCAGCCCAGCAGCACGACCTCCGTGAGGGGGGCGGCGTAGTCGAAGTTGGCGCTCGGCTTCTTGTCGCCTTTCAGACAGCAATCGATGAAATCAAACCAATGGTTGCGCGGCTCGAGGTGCGGGTACTGGGTGCCCTTGAACTTGTCGCGCGGGAACAGCATCGGGGTGCTGCCGTGCGGAGCAAACAGCACGCCTTCGGTGCCCAGATAAATGCTGCCCTGGTCGATTTTGGCGGGCTTGCCACCGGTGCCAGCAAGCAGGGCCACGACTTCCGCCGGCGGCTTGTTGTCACCGTCATACCAGGTAACCTTGACGGTGTCGTCAGCGGTGAACTTGGTGCCTTTGAAGGTGTAGGCCACCTGGCCGTTGATGGCCCAGTTTTCCTTGTTGGGCGGTGCCAGGCCTGCGCTCTTAACAGCGATGGGTGCGGCGAGGTCGAGGGCGCGGAACCAGCCGCTGAACATGTGGCAGCCCATGTCGCCGAGCGTGCCGGTGCCGAAGTCGCGGCGCTTGCGCCAGTTGCCGGGATGGTAATAGCCTTTGTGGAATGGCCGCTCCGCCGCAGGTCCAAGCCATTGGTTCCAGTCGAAGCCGTCCGGGATGGGATCGGCCTGGGTGGGCACGGGCTCCATGTCGCCCCATTTCTTGTTCGAGAAGGTGTGGACTTCCTTCACTTTGCCGATCGAGCCGTTCTGGATCAGCGCCACGGCATGACGCTCGGTGAAGTCCGATGAAACCTGGATGCCCATCTGCGTCATCACGCCCTTCTCGCGCGCTTTCAGCATGAGCTGGCGGCACTCCCAGAGGTTCTGCGCCAGAGGCTTCTGGCCGTACACGTGCTTGCCCAGGCCCAGGGCCTTCATGCCGATGGTGCCGTGCATGTGATCGGGCACGGACACGTTCACGGAATCAAAGTTGCCGGCTTCCTTTTCAAACAGTTCCTGCCAGTACTGGTAAGTCTTCACGCCGGGGAACTTGGCCTTCACTTTGGCGAAGTTCCGGGTGTCCACATCGCACACGGCGGCCAGCTCCCACATGGGGTGGCTGGACATCGCGCTCATGTCGGCAAAGGACATGCCGTTGCCGCCGAAGGCGACGTGCCTGAGCTTGCCATTGGGCGACGCCGCCCGCAGGCCGCTGGTGATGTAGGGTGCGGCGAAGAGGGTGGAGGCGGCTCCGGTGATGAATCGACGGCGTGAGGTCATGGAGGAGAGGGACATGGTTGAGAGTTGCGGAAAGTTGAGAGCTGATAGCTGATAGTTGGTGGCGGGAGCGGAACGCGACGGGGTTCCTGAAATACGAGCGGATTGGAACAAACTTGCCGCTGGCTTGAAGGGGGAGGTGAGCTATGATTGACCAGTCACCATGGAAGACCTCCTTCAGCTTCTGTTAGGATTGCTTGAGTTCATCGGTTTCATTGCGGACCTTCCCGAAGGCTTGAGGGCGATGTTTAATGGCGACCTCCCCTGGGAGTGTTTTGGGTTTGTTGGGGCGTCGGCCTGGCTGGTTCTCAGTTTCGGAAAAGTGCAGTGGGAAAACAAGGACTGGCGGGCGGTAGGCTCCGGTTTGCTGCTTCTCATGGGTGGTTTGGGCCTCGTGGTTTGGGCGGGATTCAGCCATTATCAGTCCAGCCTTGAAGTCTGATCAACGGAACCAGCCGCGAATCTTGTCCAGAAGGCCGCTGCTGTTGTGTCGTGGCTGGGACCCGCCAGAGGCAGGGCCGCCGACGCCATGCACCGGACAGAAGGCCTGCGGCACAAGTTCGTAAGGCAGGCTGTCTTCGTACTGGGCTCCGGCCGCTTTGCAGGCACCGGTGGCGAGCAGGCTGCTGGTGCGGCATAATTTCAAGCGCGTGACCGGCCTTTCGGGCAATGGATCGACGACGTAATTCAGCGCCTGCGCTTTCTTCATCACATCCACCCACACGGGCAGTGACAGTTTGGCGCCGTAGGCGGCATCCATGATGGTTTCCGGCTTGTCGCAGCCCATCCATACGCCGCAGGTCACTCCTTGGGTGTAGCCCACGAACCAGGCGTCCTTGTAGTCGTTGGTGGTGCCGGTCTTGCCGCCAGCGGGGAGCTTGAAGCCATGCTCAGTGCGCACGGCGGCTGCCGTGCCTTCATTGAGCACATGGGCAAGCAGGCGGCTGGTCAGGTTTGCCACGCCGGGGGTGAGCACTTCCGTACCCGCCACGGGGGTGGAGTACACGACGTTGCCATGGCGGTCTTCGATGCGCTCAATCAGGTAGGGCCGGTGATGCACGCCCTGGTTTGGGAAAATGCTGAAGGCGCTGGTGAGCTGGCGCAGGCTGGCGCTCGCGTTGCCGATGAAGACCTGCCGGGTTTTCTCCGCGTGATTGCCAATGCCGGCATCGCGCAGAAGCTCGAGCACATGGTCGAGGCCGGCCTGATCGCCCACGCGGATGCTCATGGCGTTGCGGCTCTGAATCAGCCCCAGGGCCATGGGTTGCAGGCCGAGGAATTTGCCGTCGCTGTTGGCCGGGCTCCAGTCGCCGGGGATGGGCGAGTCATCCACGAGCGTGCCGGGGAGCAGGCCGCGCGCCATGGCGGCGGCATAGACGAAGGGCTTGATGGTGGAGCCGATCTGGCGCTCTCCCTGCATGGCGCGGTTGTACTTGCTCTGCCGGTAGTCGCGTCCCCCGACGATGGCCAGGGTGCCGCCGGTTTTGTTGTCGATCACTGCGACGGCACCCTGCAAATAGGGGGTGGAGGGGAGCTTGCTCACCCCGTCCCACCGGGCATCGAATTGCGCCTTGGAGGGGCGGGGATAGCCCTTGAGTTTTTCCACGGCGACGGCGCGTTTCTCCAGGGACTCTTGGGCGGCGAGCTGAAGCTCCTTGTCGATGGTGGTGAATACCTGCAGGCCGCCGTCCTCGAAATCCTTGTCCTCCAGGATTCCATCCAGAGTGCGCTTGATGGCATCCATGGCGTAGTCGCCCTGGCTCTGAAAAGCGGGCTGGGCGCGCAGCACCATGTCCTCAACCTTGGCCGCAGCGGCCTCGGCCGGGGTGATCATGTGGGTGGCGACCATGCGCTTGAGCACGTCATCGCGCTCCTTCTTCGCTCCTTCCCAGTTCTTGAAGGGCGAGAATCGGCTGGGGCTGCGGATGATGCCCGCGATCATGGCGGACTCGCCCAGGCTGAGCTGCGACGCGTGCTTGCCAAAGTACACCGTGGCCGCCCGCTGAATGCCATACAGGCCGCTGCCAAGGTAGATGCGGTTCATGTAGTGCTCCAGGATCTGGTCCTTGGTGCTGGCCTTCTCAATGCGCTGCGCGAGCATCACTTCGACGAGCTTGCGGTGCAGGCTGCGGTCATCCAGGCCGGGAAAGCTGTTGCGCGCGAGCTGCATGGTGATCGTGCTGGCGCCCTGCACGACCCTGTGGTCCCTCACATCCCGCAGCAGGGCGCGCGCGATGCCTTTGTAATCCACGCCGCCATGCGAATAAAAGCGGGTGTCTTCGCGGGCCAGCAGCGCCTTCCTGAACCAGGGCGACACGTCCGTCAGCGGCACGACGAGGCGGTTTTCGCCATAGAGCTTGCCCAGCGGCTCCTTGTTGCAGTCGTAAATGACGGTGCGCTCGGGCATCACCCCGAGCTTCTTGAGATCGTACGCATTCGCGAGCCGCGAGTAGTAGGAGACCAGGATCAATGAAGTGACCACCCCTACGATGGCGAGGGACACGAACACGCGCACGGCAAGACCCCGCCACCACCGCCAATTGAGCAGGTGGGTATGGCTGCGCCTTGGCTTCTTGGGCTTGAATTTGCTGGGCGGCTGGGCGGGCATGATGAGAATTACTGGCAGCGAGCAGGCTCGGCGCTAGACTGGCCAGAACATCCCCTCTTATTGACGCCTGATGCATCCCTCCATTCAAGCCCTGATTCGCTCCGCCCTCGACGAAGACCTCGACACCGGCGATGTGACCTCGCTCTATTTCATTCCGGAGGCCGCGCGTTCCAAAGCCCGTATCATTGCCAAAGAGGCTGGGGTGCTGTCTGGCATCGATGTGGCAGTCCAGGTCTTTCGCGAGGTGGACAAGGAGATGGGAGTGCGCTGCGACAAAACGGATGGCACGGCTTTTGAACCTGGGGACGTGATTCTGGAAATCGAGGGCAGCACCCGCAGCATCCTCAGCGCCGAGCGGACAGCATTGAACTTCCTGCAGCGCCTCTCCGGCGTCGCCACCACCACCCGCCGCTACCTGGAGGCGGTGAAGCCTTATCCGGTGAAGCTGCTCGACACGCGCAAGACCACCCCCGGCTGGCGCATTCTGGAGAAGGCTGCGGTCAAGGATGGCGGCGGCACGAACCACCGCATGGGGCTTTACGACCAGGTGATGGTGAAGGACAACCACCTCATGGCCTGCCCCAAGCTCGAGGACCTTCAGGCCGCCATCGACCGGGTGCGCACGGACCGCCCCGGCATCAAGGTGCAGCTCGAAGCCGCCACGCTCGAACAACTTGCCGATTTCCTCTCGCTGCACGGGGTGGACATGATCCTGCTCGATAACATGACCACGGATCAGCTGCGCCAGGCCGTGCAGATCAATCAAGGCCGCCTGTTCCTGGAAGCCAGCGGCGGCATCACCCTGGACACCATCAATGGCGTGGCGGCCACCGGCGTGGATGCCATCTCCGTGGGGGCGCTGACCCATTCGTCGAAGGCGGTGGACCTGTCGTTGCAGGTGTTGTGACCCACCTCGGCCTTTACAAGAAGCGCCCGCCGCCATACTAAACGCGCATGCCCAAACTTGCCGCCTTCCCGAAAGCCTACATGCAATCCCTGTGCGTGGATGGCGACATGACCGTGTCCCAATGGATCGATCTCGCCGCTACGCTCAATATCGACGGCATCGAATGGTATGCCGGCTTCCTGGAGAATGCCGATCCAGCGAACCTGCCGGCCCTGCGCGAGCAGGCGAGCGCGAACAAGCTGGCAATTCCGATGGTCTGCTGCTCGCCCGATTTCACCCATCCTGACGCCGCCTTCCGGGCGGTGGAGATCGCCAAGCAAAAGGGCTGGATCGACATGACCCACACTTTGGGCGGCAGCTACTGCCGCGTGCTCTCAGGCCAGCGCCGGCCGGAGCTGACCATGGAGCAGGGTGTGGAACTCGCCGCCCAGAGCATCGAAGCCTGCCTGCCTTACGCCGAAGAGCGCGGCGTCACCCTGATCCTGGAAAACCACTACAAGGACGACTTTTGGAGCTACCCTGAATTCGCCCAGAAGATGGATGTCTTCTGCGCCCTGGTGGACCGCATCCAGCATCCGTTTTTTGGCGTGAACTACGATCCCTCGAACGCTTATCTGGCCGGTGATGATCCGCTGGAACTGCTGCGCCGCGTGTCGCATCGCGTGGTGACCATGCACGCGAGCGACCGCTACCTCATCGAGGGGACGCTGGAAGACCTGCGCAACGAAGAAGGCGGAGCCACCGGCTACGCCAAGCGCCTGCGCCACGGCGAAATCGGCAAGGGCCTGAATGACTATGACGCCATCTTCACCGAGCTGAAAAGCAAGGGTTTCAACGGCTGGATCAGCATCGAAGACGGTGTGGACGGCATCGAGCAGCTGGCCCGCAGCGTGACCTTCCTGCGCGGCAAGATGGCGCAATACTGGCCGGCATGACCGAGGGGTATCTCCAACGCTTTGGAGGCATCGCGCGGCTATACGGGATGGCTGGGCTTGAGCGGCTGAGCCAGGCGCACATCTGTGTCGTTGGCATCGGCGGCGTGGGATCATGGGTGGTCGAGGCACTGGCGCGGTCCGGCATCGGTGCGCTGACCTTGATCGACCTCGACGACGTTTGCATCACCAACATCAACCGCCAGCTTCCCGCGCTGGATGGCACGATTGGCCTGCCCAAGGTCCAGGTCATGGCCCAGCGCATCGCCCTCATCAATCCCGAGTGCCAGGTGAATCAAGTGCTCGAGTTTGTCAGCGAAGCGAACGCCGCTCGATTGCTGGAAGGGGAGTTCACCTTTGTGGTCGATGCCGTGGACCGCATGTCGATCAAATCCGTGATCATCGGCACCTGCAAATCCCGTGGTGTCCGCGTGTTCACCATCGGCTCCGCAGGCGGGCGTCGTGATCCGTCCCAGATCAAGCTGGCCGATCTCGGCATGGCCGGCCACGACTTGCTCCTGCAGCAGGTGCGCCGCAAGCTGCGGCAGGACTACGGCTACCCGAAATCGGATGATGGCAAGGCCGTGCTGATGGGCATCCCCTGCGTATACTCCGGCGAGAAACCCGTGTTCCCACGGGCCGATGGTTCCTGCTCCACCGAGCCCGAGCCGGGCACCGAGGCAGGGCTGCGGCTCGATTGCTCAGCGGGCTTTGGTGCCGCCACCTTCATCACCGGCGCGTTCGCCTTTGCCGCGGCCGCGGAAGTCGTGGGCAGGATTGCCAGCCCGGTTGCGGAGTGACCGGTTTCTATACGCCTTCGCGACACCTACTTGACCATGAGGCTCACATTGCCGCTCTGGCCGTCACCATCCAGATTCACAGGCATGGGAGTGAGGAAATAGCCGTAGCCGCCTTTGTTCGCGCCTTTTTGCAGGATCACCCCATTGAATTTGGTCGTGACCAGGGGCGAAGTCGAATAGGTGAAGCTGCCAGCCATGAGGCCGGTGCCGGTGGTGATCGTGGCGGTGAAGCTGGTGTCAGCCGCACCCGCTGGAGTAACCTGGCTCGCGATGCTGATGTTCACATTTTTTGCCACCGGGGCGTTTAGGCCGCCCTTGCCGAAGGTGAGCGTGGCGTTGCCTGTCAAGCTGCTGAGACCCAGACCGGACAGTGCCGCAGTGGTGGTCGGAACTGTGTAGTGCGCGCCGATCGCATCCATCAGGATGCCGCCGGGCCAGCCCCACGGGTAGTACTGGGTGTGAGTGTAGGGCTTGATCCAAATCGTGCGGAGGGCGGTCAAGTCACTGTCTGGCAGATCGGCGAAGGTGACCTGACCGGCAAGCAGTCCCAGACGGTTCGAGATCAGGGCGAACAGCGGCCACTGCAAGGTCTTGGACAAGGGAGCGGAGGCGGTCACCGCCGTGCCATCGGCCAGAGTGCCGGAGAAACTGGCCACACCCGCCGTGGTCACTGTGGCCGTGCCAATACCCGAGCCCTGCGGGTACTGCACAGAGGTGAGTCCCGCCTGCTTCTCCCCCGCCGGGAAAGCCAGCGTGAAGACCCCGTTCCTGGCTCCGTTGCCGCTCAATACCGAGGTGGGCGCATGATGCGCAGGGCTGAAGGCGGCGAGGTCAGCATTGATGAGGGATACGCTTTGCTGCACCCCGGCGTTTCTCTGCGTGACCGAGCCGGTGATCTTGCCTGCGCCACCGCTGGCGGGATTGGCGAGGTCAAGTGTCAGCGCGTAGGCGAAATTATTCGATGCACCGCCCACGCTGGCCTGGCCCGTGCGCTGATCGAAGTTTCCCGTCAGCATCGCGGTGATCCCATCGATCATCAGCCTGGCGGTGAAGGCGCCGTTGGTTGGATTCACGGTGGCGGCGAAGAAGCCCGTGGTGCTTGCGTTAACGGGCGAGTTTGGTTGGGGCAGGATCAGGCCATTGTAAGAGCCGGCCACCGCCGGGAAGGGGTTGGCAATGAAGTTCGCTGTGATGGTCGCGCCCGCATCCGCCGCCGTCATTGTAAAGCTCAGCTTGTTGCCGTTGGCAATGGCGTTGGCGACGCCGGGAGCAGTCCAGGAATCGAAGAGGTAGCCGGCTTTGGGTGTGGCCGTCATCGTATAGATCGTGCCTTCCTGCGCCTGGCCTGCCACGAGAGCGGGCGTGAGGGTCACGGTGCCGTCAAGAAGGGGAGGAGAGGTCAGCGTCAGCGGGCGCACCACCACGTAGGTGAAGCTATGGGTCACGAGCGCGGAGACATGGCCGGAGGTGTCCGTGCTGCGCACCGTCACGGTATTGGTGCCCGGCACCGGGCTCGCGAGCAGGGCGTAGGTGGCTGTGAGCTGATTTGTCGCCAGCGTCAGGGCAGCCTGGGCATAGGTGCCGCCATTGAGGCTCACCTCCACCAGCACCACGCCCTTGTTATCGGCGGCGGCGCCCGTCACATTGAGCATGCCGCTGGGAATAATCTCGTTCACGTGGGCCGCCGAAGCGGGGGCGGTGAGGGTGACGGTCGGAGGTGTGGAGTCAGCAGCCGCCGCACAAATCACCGTGACGGTGTAGGTATTCACCGTGACGCCGTCCTGTGCGGTTACTTGGATGTGGATGGTGTTGCTGCCCGCATTGAGAGCCAGTGCGCCGCTCGCTCCGCCCGTCACGGCGGCGAAGCTGCCGCCATTCACCTGGGCCTGGACGGTAGCGTAGCCTTGCGCCGTCGTCGGCCTCACCGTCATGCTCTTGGTGGTACTCGACACATACGCCGTGTAGCTCGTCGTGCCGCTGGCAAAGGCAGGAAGCAGATTGACGGCTGAAGTCGTGAGGGCGGACAGGTTGGCGTTGTTGCTGGCCACCGAGGTCCAGATGTCGCCGTTATAAATCCCCGCCGTGAGCTTGCTGCCATCGGCTGAGGAGGCGATGGACTGCCAGTCGTGGATGCCAGCACCAGTCTGATCCGTCCAGGTGGCACCCGAGTCCGCCGAGGTCCAGATGTCGCCGCCATAGGCCAGCGCGGCGAGCTTGCCGCCATCGGCCGAGGACGCGATGAAAACCCAGTAGCGGCTGCCCGCGCTGCTGCGGTCCGTCCAGGTGGCACCCGAGTCGGTCGAGGTCCAAATGTCGACGCCATTCACCACCGCCGCCAGCTTGCTGCCATCGGCCGAGGACGCGATGGAAGTCCACGGGCGGCTGCCCGCGCTGCTGCGGTCCGTCCAGGTGGTGCCCGAGTCTGTCGAGGTCCAGATGTCGCCGTCATGCACTACCGCCGCGAGCATGCTGCCATCGGCCGAGGCCGCGATGGAAGCCCACTCTCGGCTGCCCGCGCTGCTGCGGTCCGTCCAGGTGGCACCCGAGTCCGTCGAAGTCCAGAGGTCGCCGTTCCACACCCCGGCGGCGAGCTTGCTGCCATCGGCAGAGGAGGCCGTGGGATACCATTGGCGGCTGCCCGCGCTGCTGCGGTCCGTCCAGGTGGCACCCGAGTCCGTAGAGGTCCAGATGTCGCCGTTAAAATCCACCGCCACTAGCTTGCTGCCATTCGCCGAGGAGGCGATGGATTGCCACAGGCGGCTGCCCGCGCTGCTGCGGTCCGTCCAGGTGGCACCTGAGTCTGTCGAGGTCCAGATGTCGCCGTTATAAGGAGACAGCGCAGCGAGCTTGCTGCCATCGGCCGAGGCAGCGATGGAAACCCAGTAGCTGCTGCCTGCGCTGGACCGGTCCGTCCAATCAGTTCCTGCGGCGACCGGCAGCGGGCCGTAAGCGTAGAATCCGGTGCCGGTCCCAGGACCACCTGGAGTGGTCACTGTCACGTCCACCACACCTGCCGCATGGGCACCGGTGGTGGCGTCGATCATTGTGTCATTGATCACGGTCACACCTGTGGCAGCCACACCGCCGAGGGTGACTGCGGTGGCACCCGTAAAGCCCGTGCCGACAATGGTCACTGCCGTCCCCCCGGCAGTGGTGCCGTTGGCAGGCAGAAGGTTCGTAACGGTAGGCGAAGCAGAGGTCCAGATGTCGCCGCCATACACTACCGCCGCGAGCTTGCTGCCATCGGCCGAGGAGGCGATGGAATACCACTCGTTGCTGCCCGCGCTGCTCAGGTCCGTCCAGGTGGCGCCCGAGTTCGTCGAGGTCCAGATGTCGCCTTGAGCCACCACCGCCGTGAGCTTGCTACCATCGGCCGAGGAGGCGATGGAATACCAGTTTTGGCTGCCCGCACTGCTCTGGTCCGTCCAGGTGGCACCCGAGTCCGTCGAGGTCCAGATTTCGCGGTTATACACCGCCGCCGCGAGTTTGCTGCCATCGGCCGAGGAGGCGATGGAATCCCAGCTTCGGCCGCCCGCGTTCCTCTGGTCCGTCCAGGTGGAGCCCGAGTCCGTTGAGGTCCAGATGTCGCCGCCAAGCACCACTGCCGCGAGCTTGCTGCCATCAGCCGAGGCCGCGATGGCAAACCAGTCTCGGCTGCCCGCGCTGCTGCGGTCCGTCCAGGTGGCACCCGAGTCCGTCGAGGTCCAGATGTCCCCACCCAGCGCCACCGCCGCGAGCTTGCTGCCATCGGCCGAGGACGCGATGAACCGCCAGTTTTGGCTGCCCGCACTGCTCTGGTCCGTCCAGGAGGCACCCGAATCTGTCGAGGTCCAGATGTCGCCGCCATACACTGCCGCCGCGAGCTTGCTGCCATCGGCAGAGAGTGCCAGGGAATGCCAGGCTCGGCTGCCCGCACTGCTGCGGTCCGTCCAGGTGGCACCCGAGTCTGTCGAGGTCCAGATGTCGCCACCTGCGTCCACCGCCGCGAGCGTGCTGCCATCGGCCGAGGACGCGATGGACCACCATTGGTGGCTGCCCGCGCTGGACCGGTCGTTCCAGACAGTGCCTGCGGCGACCGACTGCGCGCCATAGGTATAGAATCCGGTGCCGGTCCCAGGACCAGCTGGGGTGGTCACTGTCACGTCAACCACACCTGCCGCGTGGGCACCAGTGATGGCGTCGATCATGGTGTCGTTGATCACGGTCACACCTGTGGCAGCCACACCGCCAAGAGTGACGGCCGTGGCCCCGGTGAAGCCCGAGCCCACAATAGTCACTGGCGAGCCTCCAGCGGTAGTGCCGTTGAGTGGCAGGATGGTGGTGACAGCCGGGCTGACAACGGCCATTGCATTGCCGATAAACCCTATGAAAGCTGCCCCGGCGATGGAGGCAAGACGGCGGCGCAGAAACAGAGAAACACGGCAAGACACGGGCGATTTCATGGGGCGATAGGGGGTGATGCGAATCTCCCTTGAGCGCATCACCCGATTCACAAGGCGCACGTTGGCGTTTGTACCCCTCCTGCTCAATTGGTGCAGCGCAATCCGAAGAAGGGGCCGTGAGAGAAAAGAATTGGCAGAAAAGCATGGCCCTGACCTGTTCAAGGTCAGAGTATCACGTAGTATCGCCAGCAATGATGCCGCTGTCCATCGCAACTTGGAAGGCTCTTTGTCAGGCAGGTTCTTGCTGGATGCGTGGATCGGAGACAGTGCGCGGCGCTTGTCACGCCAGAATCTGGCTCACCACCTTCGCCTCGGGGTTCTCCACCAGGACTTGGTCGGTGCCATTGCGCTTGTAGCTCAGCTTCTTCGCATCCAGGCCAAAGAGGTGCAGGAGCGTGGCGTGGTAGTCATAGTGATTCACCACATCCGTGACGGCGTGGTGGCCAAATTCATCGGTCGCACCATGGATGTGCCCGCCCTTGAAACCACCACCGGCAACCCACATGCCGAAGCCATAGGTGTTGTGGTCGCGGCCCACTTTGAGGCGGTTGATTTTGCCGCCCGCGCGATTCTGAATCACTGGCAGGCGCCCCATTTCACCACCCCAATGCACCACGGTGGAATCCAGCAGCCCGCGCTGCTTCAAGTCAATCACCAGGGCCGCCGCAGGCTGGTCCACATACTGGCAGGCGGCGGGCAGCGCCGTCGCTATGGCAGCATGATGATCCCACGTCTGGTTGCCCGTGAACAGCGAGACGAACCGGACGCCGCGTTCCACCAGGCGTCGCGCGATGAGGCAGCGCGCGGCAAACTCGGCACAAGCGGGATTGTCGAGGCCGTATAGCTTTTTGGTGGCCGCGCTTTCCTGGCTGATGTCCATGGCGTCCTTCGCGGCCGTCTGCATGCGGGCGGCGAGTTCGAAGCTCTGAATGCGCGCCTCCAAATCACTCTCACCCGGGCGCACTTCCGCGTGCTCCTTGTTGAGCTTTTGCACAAAATTCAGGTATCGGTCCTGCGCTTCGCCCTTCAATGACATGGGGGCGTCGAGGTTCAAAATGCGCGGCTCCTTGGGGCGGATGACGGTGCCTTGGAACAAGGATGGCAGCCAGCCGTTGCTCCAGTTGTCCACACCCAGCACAGGCACGCCACGCGGATCGGTGAGGGCCACGTACGCAGGCAGATCCCGGTTTTCAGAGCCCAGGCCATAGGTGATCCAGCTTCCCAGGGTGGGCCGCCCGCCCAGCGCCGTGCCGTTGAGCAGCGCATAAATGGACTGGCCATGGTTGTTCACCCCAGTATGCATGGAGCGGATCAGCGTGACATCATCGACGATGCCGGAGAAGTGCGGCAGCAGTTCGGACACATCCATGCCGCACTGGCCGTATTTCTTGAACTTCCACGGTGAACCCATTACCTCGCGGCTGGCCCCCGCGGCATCGTCATATTTGATGTCGCCAGGGAAGTCTTTGCCGTCCAGCCGCGTGAGTTCTGGCTTCGGATCGTACAGGTCCACATGGCTGGGGCCGCCCTGCATGAACATCGAGATCATGGCCTTGGCCTTGCCGAAACCGTTCGGGGCCTTCGGCTTCAGGTCATAATGCTGGGGTTGCAGCAGCGCGGGGTTCGCGAGCAGCCCTTCCTCCTGCAGCAGCGTGGCCAGGGCGATGGTGCCCATGCCATAGGCACCGGAAAGAAATCTGCGGCGGGTAAAGGGGTCGTAGGTCATGGCGGCGTTTGTTGACACTGATAATACGCAGGCAAAGGTGCCGGTCTAACGGCGGCGTTTGCCGGGTTGCCAGAGCAGCAAGTCGAAGCAATGATCGTGCCGCGATGACGAACCATGAATGACCGGATCCCGTTCGTCCTGCCGCTGTTCACGCGACCCTCCAATCACATGCGCTTCTCAAGTTTCCCCCTGGCCGTTCGTCATTGGTCATCGGTCATTCGTCATTTGCTCTTCGCGGTTTCCGCCCTGTTTTTACTGTTCGCACCCGCTT
>Ga0118677_10007426_pt1 | contig 18082 bp, 6 predicted proteins | sample AliMusrvi5mmetaG_FD_86154 | JGI IMG/M metagenome (GOLD analysis project Ga0118677, IMG submission 86154) | reverse complement strand
GCAGCGCTGCCGAGGCTGGAACCGCGGATCAACGCGGTTTCAGTAGTGGTTCCGCGCTGGTTCAAGATCGCCGCCTTGATGTCCGTCGGGTAACCGGGATCGGCGTTCAGCGTGATCACGCTCTGCCCCTGCATCAGCACCAACCCCGCAATGCTCTCACTGACGTTGCCCGTGGTGCTTGGATTGAAGGTCAGACTCGCCCCGCCCAGCCCCACGGTCCGGCCGCCGAAGCGGTTGCTGACGGCACCGCCGCTGTTATCGACCACGATCGCGCCGCCCGGCAGCGCCTGCACACCGCTGCTGTAGGACACGCTGGCTCCCGCCGCTCCCACCGCGTTGCCGCTGGTATAAACCGTCGTGCCGCTGATCGATTCCACCATTTGACCCATCACGAAACTGCCAACCTGGAATCCCGCCGGCAACGTAGCGCTCGACAGGACGGTTTGGTCGCTCCGACCAGTGTTGACCGAGGCGACGTTGATCGTGGCCGCCGACACGTTGCCGAGTTTGCCCGCCCCGCTCAGCGTGAGCGTGCCGTTGTTGACGCTGATCGGCGCGGTCATCGCCGCCGAACTGTCCACGCCGATCGTGAGATTGCCACTGCCGATCTTGGTGATCGGCGTGACATTGGCGTTGATGGCGGTGGTGTTGATATTGATATTTCCGGCCCCCGCGAAGGTCAGGGCGAAGGCCCCGCTGATCCCGCCTGTTAGATTCAGGGTAGAACCGCTGTCCGCGCCAATGGTGGCGGCGGAACCCAGGGTGACAAGGCTGGAGACGGTGTTGGTGAAAGCACCCACGCTTTCCAGGGACCCCGCACTGCTGAGGCCGCTGCCATTGAGCGTGAGCGTACCGGTCTTGTTGAGCGTCACACCATTCGTCAGTTGCAGCGCCGACCCACTGGAGTTCGCCACGGTCAGGGCGCTGCCACTGGCATTGAGGTTGTTCGCGTCGGAAATCTGGATCGCCCCGGCGTTGACCGTCCAAGTTCCGGTCAGGCCGCTGTTGTCCACTCCGCTGCCGAAGGCCAGAATCCCATTGTCGGCCTTGGCAAAGGTATTGGTGGCGGCACTGTAAGTGAATGCGTTGTTGAGCGTCAGGGTGTTGCCCGCCGTCACGTCGATCCCCGAACCGGTCGTGTTGAGCTTGATCGTGTGGGAAGTGGCGAACGTTCCCGCTGCCCGCAACGCCTGCGTCGCCGAGGAAAGTTGCAGGATGTTGCCACCGTCACCCAGCGCTTCATTGGAAGCCACCTGCAGGACTCCCCCCTGAATATCGATGATCGATCCGCCCGTGCCAAAACTGTTGGCGCCGCCTCCTGTGGCATTATTGCCCAGCACCAGCGTGCCAGCACCCGTCTTGGTGATGCCGAAACCACCCGTGAGCTGACCCGTCAGTTTCAGCCCTTGGATCACATTGGAGGTGGTCGCCGTGCCGACGCTGAACGTCGCCCCGCCGGTGAGGATCGTGGTGCCTGCGAATTCCAAGCCGAACCCGTTGGAGGGCGTCACGGTCAGCGTCTGCGCGCCGATGCCCAGGTTGCCCAATTGGATAGTCTTGTTGGCCGCGTTGCCGAGCGTGCCGAGTTTGCCCACGGTGATCGTGTCGCTGTTGCTGACGAGAACGTCATGCAGGAAATTGATGCTTTGCAGGGAACCCGAACCGTCACCGTCGTTCTTGAGATTGAGGTTGCCCGTGCCGTTCAGACTGATGGTGCCGGCAATCCCGGTATTGGCCGCGTTGAGCGTCAGTGCGTTGGTCCCCAAATTGACCTGATAACCCGTGACGGCGAAGTTCAACATTCCCACGTTGATGCTGGTCCCCAAGGTGACGGCACCGCCCAAACCGCTGAAATAGGCGTTGTTCGCCGCGCCATCGACCCAGGCCACATTGGTGGATGGCGAGGAGGTCTGCACCCCGCTGTCCCAATTCAAGGGCGTCCCGGTGTTGATCCACGACCCGGCCCCGCCCTGTTGGATGTTGCTGGGATCCCAGGCAAAATCCGTGGCCCGTGCGAAGGGCGACGACAAAAGGGCAGCCAAGGCGGTGGCTAATGAAAATGACAGACGGGTGGCGGAAAGACGGCGAAGTTTCATGGCGGGGTAATCAATTGGTTGTTTTTTGTTAGATTCGAGAAATACGGTAAAGCCATTTCCCCGTTTTTAGGCGGAAAACAGAGGCTCAGGGGAGGTTTTGACGGGGAAGTTCTAGCAGCAATTTTGCCGCAGGCGATGCTTGTCGAACTGCGGTAACGTTTCGTCCCTATAGGATATTTTTCCTGTTGCACAGCACATAATTCACTTTGGCGCTTGTATAATGTTTGTACATCCCGACCGGACCCCGCCCGCACCTGGTTGTCAGGAATCCCCGCCGTCTCCATACATTCACTATGGAGTGCGGTGGCAACCGCAGGGCGACACCGCCTTGGTTCGTAAAAATCTATTGCGAAACCGCGAGGCGCACATAACGAGCGGGACCCGGCGTCGGGATGGAAACCCGCACATGATCGGAGGTATCCCCCGGGGTGATCGTCACCCCACCACCGCCGGTTTCGGGAACCGGCACGGGAGTCCAACCGGTGAGATCGTCGCCGTATTCCACAGTCTGGAAGGTGCACGATTTCGCGGCAATGCTGCGATCATATTCGAACACCCACGCGCCGGATGCCACGGTCAACCTCGGTAGGATCGCTTGGGATGAAACCATCGGCGATCCGCCCAGCACGAATTCCAACAGATTCGAGATGCCATCGTGGTCCGGGTCATCCAAGGGACCATCGTTCACTCCGGCAGTCAAACCAAGCGCTGGATCGGTCGCCCATGCGGCGAACCCGGCAGCAAGCGGGTTGACCGTGAGCGACTGCGCCACCGGCACCGCCGCATTGCGGTTGTCATCGCCCGCCTGGCCGGCGGTGATGGTCGTGGTGCCGGCCGTCAGGATGGTCACGAGGTTGCCGGAAACGCCCGCCACCGTCGGATCCGAACTGACATAACTTACCGTTAGACCCGAACTCGCCGTGGCATTAAAAGCGAAAGGCGGATCACCAACGATGGCCGCCGCCAACGCCCCGAAAGTGATCGTCTGGTCCGCCTTGTTGACCGTGAGCGGCTGCGTCACCGGCACCGCCGCGTTGCGGTTGGCATCGCCCGCCTGGCTGGCCGTGATCGTCGTGACACCCGCCTTCAGAATCGTCACCGTGTTGCCCGCAACACTGGCCACCGTCGGATCCGAACTGCCATAACTCACGGTTAGTCCGGAATCCGCCGTGGCACTCAGGTCAAATGACGTGCCGCCATAGGTTCTGTCCGCCAAGGCCCCGAAGGTGATCGTCTGCCCGAGTGGACTGACCGTAAGCGAACCGGGCACATAGCTGAAGGAATAATTGCCCGCCGCGAACGTTCCGCCGGTGGCCGCGCTGGGCGTGATCGTGTATGGAGATCCGCCAACCGAAGCCGCCGCGCTGCCGCCACTGCACGCCAGCGTGACCGAGCCAATCATCTCGCTGTTTTGCAGGCCGACACTGGTGAACAGCGTGGCACCGCTGCCAAAGGTCACGGTCTGGCCATACGTCTTGCCCTGGTTGTTCGCCGTGACCGTTAGAGCGGCGGGTGAAATCGTCCCGGTCAGCCCGGTGGGTTGCGTGAGGGAGTAATTGCCCGTCGCCGAGCCTGTCAGAACCGAGGTGGAAGTCACGGCCTTGCCGCCCCCGGCGTCCTTCGTGTTGAAAGTCCCGCTCAATGTCAGGCCCACCGTGTCCACGCTGTATGGCTTGCCGTCCGAGGTGGTTCCGCTGCCTGCGGTTTCCGCAGCCTGCAACGCACCGCCGCTCAGGGTCGCGGCGACTAGACCATCGTAGTTCTTGGACGTCACCGTCGTCGCAACTGTTAGAGTTAGCGCCTTGGGTGTGACGGTTCCGGTCAGGCCAGTGGGTTGAGTAAACGAGTAATTACCCGCCTGCGCTCCTGTCAGGACGGAGGTCGATGTCACGGTCTTACCGGTGCCGGCGTCTCTCGCAGTGAATACGCCGCTCAAGGCCAGTCCCACCGTATCCACGCTGTAGGGTTTGCCGTCAGCCGTGGTTCCGCTGCCGACCGCTTCCGAGCCCGGCAGCGTGAGTCCCGTCAGGGTCGCGGCGGTCAGACCATCGTAGGTCTTTGATGTGACCGCCCCGGTGCCTGTTAGGGCCAGCGCTTTGGGCGTGACCGTCACCGCGCCGGTCATTCCTGTCAAAGTGTAGTTGCCTGCGGCAGTTCCCGCCAGGGCGAGGGTGGTTGGGGTAACCGTTTTGAACGTGGCGACCGCGCCGGACCACCGCGACGACGTGGTCGTGCCTCCGGAGTTAGCGGTGCCGGTGGCGGTCACGAATCTATCCAGCAAATAGGCCCTGGCACCCGAGTTGCCGCCACCTGATGCCGCGTTGTTCGGCGAGGCAAACGAATTGGTCACTGCCGACAGCGAATAAGTGGCACGGGAGAGGCCGATGCCGCCGATCCACAATTCATTCGCCTGAGTGGTCGTTGCGGTCGTCCCGGTACTCGGGGAGGTGTTTGAGGAACTGTTGCTGGTGTTGGCCGTCACGTCCATCGGGCTGGAGGTAAACAACCCGCTGTATTCCCCGATCACCGCGGCGGCATACAGCGAAGCGGACAGGTTGATGGTGACCGTGGTCCCCGCTCCCGCCACCACCGGCGCATACCAAATCTCCGTGGTGGTGGTGGTCGATGGCGCGGTCTGCACCGCGCGGGTCCAAGTCAGTCCTGCTCCGTTGCTGTTGGCAATGCCGGTGACCGCGCTGGCACTCGAACTGCGGGTCGCGATGATCGCAATGAGCGTGTTGCCCGCAGCCGGAGCGGTTAGTGCCACCGTGAATGAAGTGGCCGCGCTGCTTCCCACCGCACCGGTCGCGGTGGTCACCCGGGTCGGCGTCGCGACAGTCGAGATTGCCCGCGATCCAGCATCCTTGGCGGCCAGATTGGCGCTTCCTGATAGAGACAGCCCGGCACCGTCGAGGTTGTTGGAAACCGCCAGGATTCCCGCTGCCGCCACGGTGGATCCGTCATAGGTCCGTGTCCCCGACAACTGGAGCGGACGGGCCGAAATCGTGGCGTTGGCCACCACCGGTTGGGCAGATAATACATAATTCCCTGCGTTGGACCCGCCCAGCGCATAAGCACTGGCTGTCACCGCCTGGGTTCCCACGTTGGCGCTGGCAAACGCGCCGGTGCCCGGCACCACGGTCACGGTTTCACCGCTGATCACGCCTGACACCGCACCTCCTGTTAGAGCGGCGGTGGCGTTGCCATCATAAACTTTGTTAGCCGCCGTTACGCCGGTGATGGTCAGCGGCATGGCAGTCACCGTATATCCGTAAGCGGCGGATGTGCTGGCCGTGAAGGATCCGCTCCCGCCATAATAGGCGGTGATCGAGTGACTGCCCAAGGCCAGTGCGGTGGCACTGGTGGTGAAAGTCGCCTGACCTGAAACCAAAGTAACAGTGCCAAGGGTAGTGGAACCGTCTTTGAACACCACCGAACCGGGCGCCGCCGGGACGACCGTTGCGGTAAAGGCCACCGCCGTGCCGTAAGGACCTGTGGTCACAGGGGACGATGTCACCGCCGTCGCAGTGGATCCGCCAACCGTCACAGCCACCGCGTCAGTCACGGTCACGCCTTGGAAATCGGTCACGGTCACGGTGTAGATCGTCGTGCTTGCGGGTGACGCGGTCGGATTGGCCACCGTCGCGCTTGATAGACCCGTGCTTGGTGCCCAACTATAGGTATAGGGTGCGGTGCCGCCGCTGGCCACCGGGGTGCCGCCGATAGTCACCGAGGCACCCGCCTGGTCCGTGCCGGCGTTGGCCGTCAAAGCCGCGGACGTCGGCAGTTTGTAGATCTGCGCGCCATAAAGCCCGCACGTTTCATCGGTGCCGGTCGTCACCAAAGTTCCCAGGATCGTGCCCGACGAATCGGCGGCGATGTCCGACCAATTCCAGTCACCTTCCGAATCCTTGACGGCCGCCACCGAATTGGCGGTGTTGGTAAAGCTGCTGCCACCGTTGCCGAACAAGGTAAGCTGATAGTGGGCGTTCGGTGTCAGCCCCGTGAATGTCCAAGCATAATGATCGGCAGTCAGGGTGGGATAATAAAGATATGCGGTTTCCGCCCGCAAGGTTGCGCCGCCACCGCCCACCAGGCCCGATTGAAAATCGTCACGCCAGCCACCCGCAGGGATCGTGGCCAACCCGGTGGCCGTCCCCATCGCAAATTTGACGGTCGTCGCGGTGCCGCTACCGTTGGTCAGAAAACCGGTGGTGGCGCTTGAGTTATCGGCATTGTTACCGCCGACGATCAAGGCATTCCATGCGCCTGTCTGGCCGGTGAAAACATTGCCGCCCGCGTTCTTCATGGTGGTGCCGGTCGGGGTGGTGTCACCTGAGCAAGCGGCGCTCACACCACCGTTGGAACCGCCCAAGCCATTATATACAAAGTCCACGCTGATGAGATCGCCCGGGACGGACACCACGGCCGCGGTGGTGAATGTCCACACCGCACCGGCACTCGAGCCGTTCGCATTGCTAGCCACCACCTGCCAACTGTAGGCGGTGGATCCCACCAGATTGGACGGCGGGACATAACTGCTGGCAGTGACCGTCGCGGTGGGTGTGGCGGGCTTGCTTTGTGAGGTTACCCACAAATACACATCATAACTGGTCGCGGCCGCGACATCGCCCCAATCCAGTGCCGTATTGGTTTCCACGGCGCTGGCGCCACTGGCGGGGTATGGGTTGACGGGTGGCGTAACCTGGGTGCCGCTCACCGTCAACGTCACCAGTGCCTGTTGATCGCTGGAGATGCCGTCGCTGACCCTGTAGGCGAAGGTATCCGCACCCACATAGTTGTTAGTGGGGGTATATGTGAAACCGCCGTTGGAGTTGAGCGCCAGCGTGCCATGCTGGGCGCAGTTCTCGATCTGACAACCCAGGGCGGGGTCGCTCTCAAGGAAGTGCCAGCGAAATCGCCGGCCGCCGAAGCCGGTCTCCAAACCGGTGACGTGATTGTGAAATTCAATAACCGCGCCATTCAAAACGCCGAGCAGCTCAAGGCACGCTTGCTCCGCGCCAGGCCGGGCAGGAAAGTGGTGCTCGCCTACCGCCGCGGGGAAACTGACGGTCGCGCGACGGTCACGCTCATTTCTGAAGCGGAACTCACCCGCCGCATGAACCCTAGCGAAAACCCGCCGGAGACACCTCAAGCCGCAGCGGAGGCCACCGCGCCAACGAAGCCGCAGGCGACCGGCCCGTTCGCTGATTTATTGGAGAACCTCCGGCGCAAGGGGCAGGCGAACGGTAGCGGCCGCGAACCGCAATGGAAACCCAACGAACTCGAAGGGCTGCTGCGCGAAACACTCGAAAAACAAGGCGTCGCCAAAAACACCCTCAAGCACGCCGTGCTCCCGGATTTGCTCCGCTTGATCCAAGAGCACAACCCCGATGCGGCGCAAACCCACAATTTCGAGGGCCTCGAACCATTGCGCGACCTGCTCGTACTGATGGACCCGAAGCTCCAAGGCAAACTCGACGACCAATTTCACGGCATGCTCGACGGCTACCGGCCCGGTTGTGGGACCGCCGCCAAGGCCACCGTCATGTTTCGCGATGGCAAACAACCCAAAGAACTCCTCGCCCTGGGCACCTGCGTCAACGCCGATGGCTGGCTGCTAACCAAAGCCAGCGAAATCGCCGCCGCTGCCGAACCCCAGTGCTTGGTCAACGGCGAGTGGCTCGCTGCCAAGGTCACCCACACGTGGCAGGAACACGACCTCGCATTGGTCAAAATCCCCGCGCAGCAACTCCCCGCCGTCACTTGGTCCGCACAACCTACCCCAGCCATCGGTGCTTTCATCGCCGCCGTCACCCCCGACGGTGAGGACCCTGCCGCCATCGGCCTAGTCAGCGTCGCCACCCGCACACTCTTGGACAAAGGCCGCGGCTTCCTCGGCGTCCAACTTGAGGCAGACGCCCAGGGCGTGATGGTTCGCGTCGTCATCCCTAACGGAGCAGCCGCCGCCTCCGACGTGCAGCCTCACGACCGCGTGCTCGAAGTGGACGGCACCAAGCCAGACACGATCTTCAATTTCACCAAGCTCATTGCGGCACACAAAGCCGGTGAAACGGTCAAATTAAAATTCCAACGGGGCGAAACCGTGATCGAGAAAGAGATCGCTCTGGGCGATCGCGGTAACAGCCCCGCTGCGCACGCCGAACGGGGAACCGACAAAATGGACTCCATGGGGAGCACCCTCAGCAAGCGCAAGGGCGACTTCGCCAGCGTCCTCCAATCCGACTTTCCCCTGGACGCCAACCAATGTGGCGGACCCGTGAGTGACCTCGACGGCAACGTCATCGGCTTGGTCATTGCCCGCTCCGGCCGCGTTGAAACCCTGCTGCTCCCTAGCTCAACCGTCCGTGAAGTCCTCGCCAGCGTGGACTTCTCCAAAGAGGCCGCCGCCCCGGCCGCACCCTGATTTAAGATTCCTTCCCAGTGATTACGGCCTTGCGACGACTGGTGCGGATTTCACCCGCGGACGAATCGATAATTTCTCGATGCCGGGGAAATTTGGATCTTCCATGGCGCGAATTTCCTCCTCACCGTTGTACGGACAACACGCGTCAACCCAAGCAATGAGGCGCAGACGGCTCACCTCATCCACCTTCACATGATGATGCTTGCCGCTGGATGCGATCTCAATCAACTGGCTCTTGTATGATAGATAGGTCATCGGCCGAATGGTCTGAACCGCCACCGGATTGAGCGTGGTGTTAGGAAATGTCTCGACGGGAATGGCACAGGCGGCACCGTAACCCGGGCCGGGTTTGGCGGGACTGCCCCAACCGGCCGCGCCGACAAGTGTTAGATAGGGCTCCTTGAACGGGCCATCGCCGGGCCGAAGGGTTAGATCGAGTTTTTGGCGGGCCTTGCCATCGCCTTGATGGCACTTGCCGCAGTATTGATCCAACACCGGCTGAACGAAGCGCTCGTAGCCGATGCTCTCGGTGCCCCAAGGTGGCGGGACGAGTGTGCTGGGGGCGCGCTTCAAGGCGATCGCCATGGTGGGAGTGCCCGCAGAGGGTGAACTCTGGCTTTCGTGACAACCGACGCATCCGCGGGCTTCGCCGGGCATCACGCCGGTGAAGCTACGCATTGTTTGCAGGCACCGGTGATGATCGTCGAGAAGTTGAAAATAAATCGATTGGCCAGACGGAACTGCGAAATGAACCGAACCATCGGCCTCGACGGGCACCTCGCCGAGGATCCGCTTGACCGTTTCCTCTTGCACAATTGAAACCGGCGGGCCGGAGTGGCGATAGATCTTTTCCCAAGTTGAGTAGGTCTTATAATCGGGCTGGAAGACCCGCAGAAACTTCACTGAGCCACGCGGCAGGTCCGGCACACCTTCATAGACGTCGGAAGAGAACAATGTCCCTGGCTCGTTAGGCTTGCGGTTGGGGCCGGTGCCGGGCCAAACCACTCCGTCCGGATGCACCGGCGGGCGCTGGCGCGCCTTGATAGGGATCGCGTTGAGGATGTTATGAATTCCCTCGTAGATCAATTCACGGTTGCCGAAAACATCCATCAGATAGAGCCTGAAGCGGCCGTCAAGCCCGCGTGCCGAGACCAGGAAATCCTCTTCAGACAGAGGCATCGGGGCGCTGTAGCCGCTGAAGCTGCCGGATGGATGATAGTTTTCCGCCTCCCCCGGATCGACGGGACCATTGCCGGTTTCCGGCCACTGCAGGTCGCGGGTCACCTTGGTCAGGCCGTCTGGAAAATTAAATCCCTTGGTGGGATCAATGATGCCGATGGAGCCGCTCCACCAATCGTGATGTCCGACGCCGCAGAACATGATCCTGCGGCTTCCTGGAATTTGCTGGGGTTGGGACGTGTGGTCAGGCCAGATGCTTTGGTTTCCCCAGAACGCAGCCACTCCGGTGCCATCCTGATTGACGGTCCATAGTTTTTGAGCGCGCCACAATGCCTTGTCGGTGTACTCCCATCGGGAATAGATCACCCGTCCGTCGGACATGAGTGAGGGGACGAAGTCGGGTTCATTGTTGAGGCTGATTAGATAGATATTAGCACCGTCCGGGTCGCAGCGAGCCAAGACGTAGGAGTTGATAAACGGCCCGCAGCGCACATAACTGTTGCAGCGGGTCGTGGTGAACATGATATGCCCATCGGGAAGATAGATCGGGTCGATGTCATCATATTCGCTGCTATGGGTGAGTTGCTTGAGGCCGGAGCCATCCAGATTCATTTCGTACAAATGGAAACATTTCTCATCATGGGGCTTGTAGCAGAATAGCAGCCGCTTGCCATCGAAGGAAAGATCGGGGCGCCAAAAGCTGCCGGGTTTGTCAGGCGCGAGTTGGCGCACTTGGCCCCCGGGCCGGAGAGCGTCAAGCACCAGCAAGCGGCCACCGGGAGCCGCCCACATGCTCATCCGGTGGATAGCCTCGTGGTTGGTTTCCCTAACGTGTTGAATTGGGATATCGACGAAGAGCAATTGCTTGAAGTCGATGACCGGGTTTTTCATGAGGATATCGCGCTTGATACGGCGCACCGAAAAGTACAACTCCTTGATCGCCGGGTCCTCGTTAGCATAAAGAGCGTCGCCGGGGCCGTCATCGCCCAGCAAGCCGGGGATCTTCCCCCAGGGAGGGTCACCGTAGGCCGCACTGATCACAGCTGGAATCCAAGTGGAATCATCCAAACCGGGAAGCAGCCAATCGGGCGCAGCTTGTTTTGAGGTCCGCCATGAGGTGTCTGAAGGGATGAGGATGGTTTTCTTATCGGCCAGAGTGATGGCCAGACTTACGATCAATCCCGCTGGATTCGCCCCGACCGTCGGCTTGTTTTCCGCCCGCACAGCCAACACGTTAGGGCCTTGTTTCAAGTATTTTTCAACGGAGAACTTAGCGGCCCGTTGCCATGTGTCGTGAGCTCCAACCCGGGTGCCGTTGAGAAAAACCTCGCAACCATCGTCGGCGGCGACGCGCAACTCTGCGCGGAGCAGCGCGGCAGGCACCTCAAACGTGCTGCGGAAAAACCGGGTGTCGGCGGGCGCGTTTTCGCTCGGTTTCCCTTCGGGATACCAAATCCAGCCGGAGCTCGGTTTGCCAGTCGGATGGGTTCCCCATGCCGACATCGGCGGCTGCCCGTCCGCCACTTTGGCCGCCACATCTGGCAGTCGCTTTTCCAAAGCATCCAAATCCCGGAGTTCGGCAGAGAAATCCGGTGCAGGGGTCTTGGTGGCGAGTCGTGCCGCCAATTCCCGCGTCCATCCAATCTCCTTGGCAGAGCGCTGCAACAACCCTTCGCCCATCGCCTGAAACAGCCAGTCGCGTCCCATCGCCTGCGCTTCTTCCTCCGCGCTCAGCGTCCGGGTCTCAGGCGTCCGGGCCTCGCCGAGATCCGTCGGCAGATAGATTTCTCCTCCTAACAGCGGCAAGGCTGTCAGGAGGAGACCTGTGATCAAGAGGCTCGTCGAAGGATGCAAGGCATTCATGGCCTTGGAGATACTCAAATGCCAACGGCGATGTTTCAGCGGGTTAGAACCGGATTATCCATGGCATCAGGGAGTTACCTTGACCCGCAGGAAGCCGGTGCTAGGCAAGCCATTCGAACCGTCGAGACTGAAGGTGCGATATTCATAGCCGGTCGGTGCTGTTTCGTTAGGAGATGGCGGAAGCACCGTGGCAACGGGCGTGACCGTGGCCGTGAAGGAATCCAGCGTGTTGCTACCCTCAATGGTGTAAGTGGCACCGTCATGGCTGGCGCTCGGCGACGGGCTGCCGGTGAAGGCCGGTGTGCCGCTGCGCACCGCGATGGTCATGAGCAACTCCTTGAGGCCATCCGCATTGCTGTCGCCTATCAAACTGAAGATCTTGGCATTGTTGGATGAACTGTTAGGCGAACCGCCGAGGGCGAACTCGAGCAAATTCGACTGGCCGTCACCATCGGGATCGGCGGTAGCGCCAATGATGGCAGGATCGGTGACGCCTGGGAAGAAGCTGCCAATCCAGACCTCGTATGAGCTAAGCAGACGAACGAGAGCGATCTGACGGTTGCCATTGTAGTTATAGTCAATGGAATAGCCCGATGGCAAGGTGGCGGCAACGAAGGTACCGGTGAGAGACCCGTAACTGGCAATCACATACACCGGCAAGGTGGGGGTGCCGTTCAGCACGAGGGTGGCGTTGCTGAGGTCCAGCTGGTTGGTCACGGCCAGTTGATTACCCGACCCGGCGGCCTCGATGGTGAGGGTGGAGGATGGGCCGGTGAATGCCACGGATCCGGCGCTGAGCACTCCGGTGGTGACGCCGGGGTTGAGGTCGGCATTCGCGCCGATGACCAATGCTCCGGGGATGGTGCCGGTGCCGCCGAGGGATCCGGCGTTCACTTGGGTGATGCCGGTATAGGTATTGACTCCATTCAGATAGAGCGTGCCAGCCCCAGATTTTGTCAGGGTGCCATTGCTGGCGTCGTCACTCAGGATCTGATTGAGGGCAATGTTGTTGCTATTGGTATCAATGAAGGCACCTGCGGAATGGATGCTGGCGTTGCCAAGGCTGGCCATGAAATTGGTGTTGGCTCCCGCGCCGGCCTTGAGCAGGCCGCCGTTGAAGATGAAGGTCGCGTTGCCCGTGCCGCCTGGGCCTGGAATCACCTGTTTGGTCGTCAGGGTGCCACCATCGAGGTTGATGGTGCCAACGCCGGTGACGTTGTTAGTGAGATATAAAGCGACGCCATCCACATTGACTTCGCCGGTACCCGAAATGGTGAGTGTGCCGGTGCCTTCCTCGCCGACGAGCAGCGCGCGGTTAGCCGTGATTTGGTTCAGCGAGCCGCCGCTGACGTTGACCACGCCGGTGGCACCGCTGTAGCGCCCGATGGAGATCCAGTCGTTGCCATTGTAAGTGCCCCCTGTCTGATTGATTGTGCCGCGGGTGCCGCCGTTCTTGCCGACGAAGGTCATGCCGGTGGAGGAGACGAGCGCGGCATCACTGATGTTGAGCGTGCCTTGCGATGTGCCCACGTCGCCAACGTTGAAATCGCTTGCCAGGGAGGCAAAGGTGGCATGGTTCTTGACCGTCATGGAACCGGTGCCATAGACGCCGATGGAGAGCCACCCGCCCGTCTTGGTGACGCTGGCAGTGTCTTGGATCGTTACATTGGCAGTGGAACCCGCGCCCTCAGCGATGAGAAATTGGGCGGCACCGACGTAAACGGAAGTGCCCCCCACCGTCAGGGTTGTGATAGCGTTGTTGCTTTCAGCGAGGTAAGTCACCCCGGCGTTGGTCCAATTGGTATTGGTGAGGGTGATGTTCTGGTCGCAGTCGTTGAAGGCCAGTCCGGCGTCGTAGCCGCTGCTGAAATTCGTACACTGGATGGTGGAATTGGTCGCGGTGATGCTGCTAACCACGCCGGTGGACCCGTTGCCTCGGCCGAGGGCGATCCAGTTGTTCGTGGTGAGGGTAGTATGATTGAGGACCAAATTTGCCGGGACATCGGGGGTTTCGCCGATCCAGAGTTCTCCGGAGACCGAGTTGGTTTGTGTGTCGGAGCCGTCCAACGTGAGTGTGCCGTTACTCACCCGCAGCGCCGGATAGCCGGTGTTGCCGAGAACGTTGGCACCCGGATGGCTCAGCGTCAGGTTGCCCGCGCCGGTTTTTGTCAGGTTGCCGAAGATGGGTGTGACCACCGCGCCACTAAGGGTCAGGTCGTTGGTGTTACTGATGACGGCATTGGCACCGCCGATGGTGAAGCCGCGGTCAATACTGACGGCTGGGCCGGTGTAGTTGAGGGTGGCACCACTCAGGATCAGATTTGAGGGGCTGGCGCTGGAGGCACCGATCGAGCTGGGGCTGCCACCGCTGGCCAATTTATTGACCGTGGTGGTGCCGCCTTCCAACACGGTGGCTCCGGTGTAGTCGTTATTGACGGTTAGGAGGGAAAGTGAGGCGGTTCCTTGTTTGAGCAGGGTGGCGGTGCCGGTGATTTTTCCAGCACCCGTCAGGAAGTAGCCGAGTGAAGATGTGTTGAAAGTGACCTCGCTGGGGGCCACGCTTCCCGCGAGCGTCACGGTCGATGTCAGAACGGAGACATCGTCATTGAAAAGCACCGGTGCCCCACTGCTGAAGGACGTGGCCGAGTTGCTCACCAAATCGGTCCAGTTCTCCGTGGTGGCGGTATCCCAGACGCCGTCCGGCGTGAGGCCATCGGTCGTGCCCTTCCAGCGCGGCAGCGACACACTGGTGACGGTTAGAAAAACCGAGCCGTTGCCGTCGTCAGTGAAGCTGGCGACCACGCCGAGTGGCATGGTGCCGAGAACAAAGGTGCCGGTTCCGGCTTTCGGGCCGGTGTAGGAAACCAGCGGGATGGTACCGGCGGCGGGGAGTTGGTCGGCAACGTTGATGGTCACGGTGCCGTTGAGGGTGAGAGTGCCGGTGACGCTGAGGGGAGCGGCGGTGGGGTTGCCGGCGATGTTGCCCAGATCGACGTCCAGGGTGGTGGCGCCGCTGCTGCCAAAGGTGGCATTGGCCATCGACAGTGATTGGGCGGCGGCCAGCTGTTTGATTCCGAGGATAGCGCCGTCGGCTACCGTGTAGTCACCACTGTTCGGCGAACTGCCGCTACGGGTGGCCACTGTCAGCGCACCAGCGTTGACGAAATTCGCTCCGGTATAACTGCTGGTTCCAGACAGGTTGAACAGGCCATTGCCCGATTTGGTGACGCCACCACTGCCGTTGAATGCCTGCGGCGAAGTGATGGCGTAGCCGTTGCTGTCGATCTTCAAACCCCCGGCATCAATGAATGCCTGACCGGCGGTGATGGTATCGATGAAGTTTGTCTGGCTGCTGGTTGCAATCACCTGCGTGCCGTTGAAATGAACGTGCGCCGCACCACCACCGCCAACAATTTGATTCGCCCTGAGCGTGCCGCCATTCAAATTCACATTGCCGACGGCGCTGCCGTTGCGGGCAATTTGAAAATAGGATGCGCGGAATTCGCCAGTTCCGCTGAGGTTGAAATTGGCGGTGCTGCTTTCACCCATCCAAGTGTCTCCTCCCTGAACATCCACCAGCCCACCGCTTTGATCCAGCGTTCCGGGACCGCTGGCCCCGATGATGAAGCTGCTGCCACCGTTGGCCTTGGTCCATGTGCCGCCAGTCATATTGACGGTGCCGGTGGCGTTATCGCGTCCGACCGCCACCCAGTTGCCACTCGCGATGGTGCCGGCACTCAAGTTGATGACCCCGTTTCCCCAGTTTTCGCCGACCCATAACTCGCCGTTGGCCTGAAGCAATGAGGCGCTGTTATTGATCGTCACCGTGCCGTTGCCGCCGCCACCGTCACCAATATCGATGACTTCGTTATTTACATTCTTGTAGCTGCCGCCGGCAAGGGTCATCAAGCCGGTGCATCCCGCCTCCCCGATGTAAGTGCGGCCGGTATTGCTCAAGGTGCCGCCCTTCATCGTCAGAATCCCGTTAGCGGTGTTGCCGTTTTCGTTCTTCCCGACAAAATTCCACCCGGCTGTCGTGATCGTTCCCGCATCGACATTCATCACACCGGTGCCGGAGCCCACACCGACGGCCAAGTCATTGCCCATGGCATACGTGCCGGTGGTGTTGACGTTGACGGTGCCGTTGCCACCCGGCGTGCCCCAACCCACACCACCGATGTAGAGGCGGCCACCGACATACATGTTGCCGGTTCCTTGTCCAAATCCAGTCGCGCCGCCACCGGCGGTCGTAACATCGGCGAGATTGTAAGTGCCCGTGCCGCCGCCGATGCCGACAAACATCCAGTTGCCGCTGCCGGTATAGGCGTCGCCGGCCGTTTGGTTGAGCGTGCCGTTGGTGCCGCCGCCTGTGCCAATGATGATATCCACCGGACTTCCGGGAAGGTTACCGGAAATGGTCGCGATATTGGGAGAGCTGACGTTGATGACCGCGTTGGATCCATTCGTGCCGCCACCACCGGACCAGTTGGCGTTGTCGTTCCAATTGGCGCTCGTCGAGCCGTTCCAATCGGAGGCGAAAGTTGAGCCTGAAAGGCATACGACAATGGCGGAGACGAGGATCTGGGGGATATTTCTAGGTTTCATGGGGTTATTCTTGGGGTTATTCGGATCAATTTACAGGGTTTCTGAGGCTTCCAAATTGGACGCCTCAGGATGTGAAAGGGGGGTTAATCGAAAATAACCCAGCCGTCAACCTACAAGTTTATGGAGGTGCCGGCACCACCCAGGAAATACCTAACCTCGTTAGGACCGGATGAATCATTTGGAGCGACCGTTCTTTTCCAGGGCGAGGCGCTGGTCCAGATCGCCCCACTGCTGGCGGCTGACGATGTAGCCCTTGCAGTTAGCAGCACCGCACAGGCAGGGATGGTCCGCGTAGCAATCGACGTCGAAGCCGTAGTCGAATGTGAGTTCAACGCCTGGCTGGATATCCTGCAAGGCATGGATGATGATTTTTCGGCCGACGATCCAAGCCTCGCAATTGGGATTGCAGGAATGATTGATGAGGCGGGCCGTGTTCCAAGGGAAATTCCCATCAATATCATAACGCTTCGAGAGGGTGAAGATATACACGGCGGCATCGCCGGTCTTGAGGGATTTGGCGTGTTGCCGGGTGCCGCGGCGCTGGCTTTCGCGCTTGTCGATGCGCTCTCCCAGATACTCGATGATGGGCGAATCCTTGGGAATGAAGCCGGTGGCATACACCCCGCGGCCGTGGATCGCAGATCCCCGCACTTCACAAAGATGGCTTTGCCCACGCTGCCACAATCCCAACAACTTTCGATACAGGATTGGCTCCTCCGACCCGGATTTCATTTTTTCAGACATGTTGAAAATCTCAATGGGCATCAGCGGCCTTGCGCTCTTGGATGGGGGGCAGTTCCAAGTCCAGCGGCAACGTCAGGTAGAGCCGCCGCAACGCGCTCACCGTCAGCCCCGAGCCGTCAATGAAGGTCCAATCGTTCTTCCCCTTATCGGAAACCGCCACCTGAAAACCGGTCTTCTCAATGACCACCGGCTTCGGCTCGCCTTGGAGCAGCAAGCGGTATTTCGTTAAGGTCGGCACCAGCACCAGCCACTTGGTGAAAATCTGAATTTCGACTTCCTCGCCCTTCACCACCTCGACCTTGGTGTCTGCACCGACCTCAAACGAGCGGGGCGCTCCTTGGTGCACCGATGAAATGATACTCACCCCCTCCTGGGTCATGCGTTTGGACGCTCCTTCGATCTGCCTCAGCACCTCCGCCATGCCGCCCTTCGTCTGATTGGCCATGCGCTCCTTCCACAGCGGATTCATTCGATCAATGGCCACCGCGTAATTTCCTCGCGTCACATCACTGCCGAGCTTGTCCACCGCCGCCACCGCCGCCGCCAGCACCTCCGCCGGGGCGCTGACCGCCGGTGGTGGCACCACCGCCCCGGCACGCGCCACCGGAGGCGCTGGGGTCCTTGAGGCCACCGGGGGTTTCTGCGCCACGGCCTCTGCACACAACCAGGCAGCCAGCGACACAACCGTCAAAAATTCCAGCGTTTTCACAGCCCCTACATGCCCGGCCGCGGCCGATCCGTCAAGCCCGCAGCAATTCCGCTTGGATTTCCCCGATCATCTTGCTACTGCTCCTGCCCCCCATGGCTAAACAGGCACAAGCACTCGGCAAAGGACTCGCAGCCCTCATCCGCAAACACCCCAGCGCTGCAGAGGCCGATGGTGCCGTTTCTGCGGAGGATTTGAAGCGAGTGCGTGACGTGCCCCACCACCAAGTGGTACCCAGCCCGCTACAACCCCGCACCCAGTTTTTCGAAGCGCCGCTGGACGATTTGGTGGAATCCATCCGCCAGCACGGGATCATCCAACCGCTCATCGTCCGCCCCGTCAACGGCATCTTCGAGCTCATCGCCGGCGAACGCCGCTGGCGCGCCGCTCACAAACTCGGCCTCGCCACCGTCCCGGTCATCGAACGCGAGGCGTCCGACCGCGATGTGCTCGAAATGGCGC
>Ga0118677_10007425_pt1 | contig 18088 bp, 16 predicted proteins | sample AliMusrvi5mmetaG_FD_86154 | JGI IMG/M metagenome (GOLD analysis project Ga0118677, IMG submission 86154) | reverse complement strand
GATACAAGGTGGGGCGTGACGAGCGTCCCGCCGTTCGCGATCGCGGCAAGAGCCCTCGCGAGCTGCAACGGCGTCACCGACAGTCCCTGGCCGAACGGGATGTTGCCCATCGTCGACTGCGACCAGGTGGAGGTCGCGGGCAGCGAGCCGGCGCTCTCTCCGGGGAAGTCGACCCCCGTGCGACTGCCGAGACCGAAACGCCTGAAGTAGGCGAGCAGCCTGGTCCGTCCGAGCCCTTGGCCGATCTTCACCGCGCCCACGTTGCTCGACTGCGTGACGATCTTGGTCAGGCTCCAGTCGACGGTGCCCCGTCCCTCCGCGTCATGGATCGTGCGGTCCCCGACCCGCAAGGTCGGCGGCAGGTGGAACATGCTCAGTGGTGTGTAGAGGGACTGGTCGATGGCGGCGGCGGCGGTCATCGCCTTGATGGTCGATCCAGGCTCGTACGCGTCACTGATCGCCTTGTTGCGGATGGCCTCCTGACGCGCTCGACCGAAGCGGTTCGGGTCGAAGTAGGGAGTCGACGTCATCGCGAGGACCTCGCCGTTGCGCGGGTCCATCACGACCACTGATCCTCCGGTCGCTCCGAACTGCCGCACGGCGGCGGCGAGGTCCACCTGCGCCTGGTACTGGATGTCGTTGTCGATCGTCAACCGGACCGATCGGCCATCGATCGGGTCCTGCGCGGTCACGACTCCGCCTGGGATGATCTGGCCCATCGGGTCGCGCTCGGCCACGACGCGACCCGGCGTGCCTGCCATCGCCGAGTCGTATTCCTTCTCCACACCCGCGAGCCCGGAGTCGTCCACGCCGACGAACCCCAGGACCTGGCATCCGAGATCGCCAAGTGGGTACGCGCGCCGAGAATCCTCGAGGAAGCCGATCCCGGGGATCTTCAGGTCCTCGAGCGCGGTGGCCTTCGAGACGTCCGCCTTGCGGGCGATGTAGACGAAGGCGCCGCCCTTGCGCAGCTTCTTCAGGTAGTCGGCCGACGAGCCGCCGATCGTGCGGGCGATGGCGCGCGCCGTTCCTGTGGCGTCTCGCACCTGAGTGGGGACCGCGTACACGGTCCTTGCGGCGACGGTGACCGCGAGGGGTTGGCCCTCACGGTCGTAGATGGATCCCCGCCGCGCCGAGAGCGTCATGTCCCGCGTCCGCTGCTTCTCGGCCGCCAGCGCGAGCGCGTGCCCCTCGACGCCCTGGATCCAGACGAGCCGGCAGACGACGAGAGCGAGGGCGACGATCATGAGTCCAAGCAGCCACAGACACCGGTTCGCGGACGAGAAGCGGCGCCGTCCGGGCTTCGCGCCGCGCGGCTGTCCGGCGAGGCGACCCACGCCTATCGCGACCCGGCGAGTCCCAGATCGCCCACGAGGAGCGACTGCGCCTGCCCCGCCGACATCTGTACGAGTGCGCCGAAGGCGCCGAGGAAGCCCGAGCCGCCCTTTCCGGCAAGCGCCACTGTGGTACCCGACTTCTTCCCCGGGGCGACCGCCGGGAGGGTGATGTAGCGCACCGACGTGGCCGCCTTCATCTTCATCTTGCCGGACGCGATGCTCGCGATGCGCGAGGGCGACGAGAGCGCACTGTGATCGACCTCGAGCTGCCCCGCCTCGAATCGCTGGGCCTGGATCGCCGCCTGCAGGCGGCTCTCGTCCATGGAGATCCGGGTGGCCTGGGCGATCACGGCGACACGCACGCCGCCCAGCGCGACGGACACGCCGAGCACGGACACGAACACCCAGAACATCACGCGCGCCCTCGCCGCGCTCGCGCGGGCACGAGCCTTCGCCTCGAGGTCCGGCCTGCTCCGGGCGCGCGGGGCCGGGGTGACAAGCGTCAGCTGTGCGCGCTTTGCGCGCACGGGCGGCTCGACACGTCTTGCTGCGAGACCCATCGCCTGTCACACCTCCCTCTTGCATTCGGCGCCCCTGCCGGGGCGGTCGGTTCGTTCACAACTTCTGAGCGGCACGCAGCTTCGCGCTGCGGGCCCGCGGGTTCCTCTCGATCTCAGCGGGCGTCGGGACGACGGCCTTCCGAGTGAGGACACGGACCACCGGCACGACCCCACAGACGCACTTCGGGAGATCAGGGGGGCATGTGCAGGTGCGCGCGAGTTCGGCGAACACCTGTTTCGCGATCCTGTCCTCCAGTGAGTGATAGGCGATGACGACCACGCGGCCACCGGGCGTGAGCCAACGGATTGCGGACCGCAGCGCTGCTTCGAGGGCCGTCAACTCCTGGTTGACCTCGATGCGCAACGCCTGGAAAGTGCGCCGCGCGGGATGCGGGCCGCCCTTGCGCGCGGCCGCCGGAACGGCCGACTTGATGATGTCGACCAGTTCGGTAGTCGTGGAGATGGGGCGGCGGGCCCGCGCGGCTACGATGAATGCTGCGATGCGCGAGGCCCACCGTTCTTCCCCATACTCCCTGATCACGCGAGCGAGGTCCGACTCCTGGTACGTCTGGACTACGTCTGCTGCGGAGATGCCGCCCGCGGTGGGATCCATCCTCATGTCCAACGGTGCGTCGGCGCGGTAGGAGAAGCCTCTCTCCCCCGCGTCGAGCTGGTACGAGCTCACGCCGAGATCGAACAGGAAGCCGTTCGCATACGGGACCATCGACTCGGCGAGAAGCCGGTCGAGATCACGGAAATCGCCCTGGATGAGGACCGTTCGGGTCGCCTGCTGGCCGAGGCGTAGTGTGTCCTGTGCTGCGGTGAGGGCCGCGGCATCCCGGTCGATGCCCACGAGTGTCCCCGTGGGTGCGATCGCCTTCGCGATCGCGACCGAATGCCCGGCCCCGCCCAGAGTGCAGTCAACGATGGTGTCGCCGGGCTGCGGAGAGAGATGCTGCAGGACCTCGGCCAGCAAGACGGGGGTATGCCGGTATTCCGTTGTCAAGGCGCTAAAGGATGCCGCTGCGTGAAAGCTCCTCGGCGGCGTCCTCGATAGTCGTCGCATTCGCGTCCTCGTACGCCTGCCACGCCTTGGCGTCCCACACTTCGATGTGGTCGCCGACGCCGGCGACGATGACGTCCTTCGAAAGCCCCGCGAACTCCCGCAGGACCTGGGGCACCATGACGCGGCCCGCCGAGTCGATGTCGGACTCATTCGCCCCAGCCATGAAGAACCGGCGCACGGCGCGCGAGTTGCGATCGAAGTCGCCAGCGGAGAGGAGCGCGTCCAGAAAGGCCCTGTGCCCGTCCGCGGAGTAGACGTAGAGGCACGACTCGAGGCCTTTGGATACGACGACCCGCGTCCCGATCTCATCGCGGAACCGCCGCGGCAGCGAGACGCGACCCTTCACGTCCAGCGTGTGCTGGTACTCCCCGAGGAACACCGCCGCTCCTCTGCTTCCCGCCACCCACTTCGCGACGCCGCGGGCCCCGATTCCGGCGTCTGCGCACCTCGTTGCCCCACTCTATGACACTGTTCCCCACTTTGCAACACTTCGTGTGCTCCTCTCCCACTGGCCGCCACACGAGTGCGGCGCCCGGTCGGCCCGTGCCGCGGTCGACTGCCGGCGCCCGAGAACCAAGCTCCCCTCCTGCGCGTCTGAACGACATGTAGGCGCAGGCCGCTCGTGCGCGGCGTGTGATCTCGAGGACCTTCACAATCGCGGGCACTTGGCGGCGGCCGGCCCGTCCTTCACGCTTGCCGCACCGGGGCGGCACCGATACAATCCGGGCAATGCTCGTGTGGATACTCGGCGCACCACGGAGGTGACTGATCGCATGACTGCCAATTGGGCGGGCATCGTCTGCAATGCCCTCACCGCTGCGTTCTTCTTGGTGTGCTTCATCGGGATCGGACTGGGCGTGTACGCAGCGCGGATCCTGAAGAAACGTGAGGGCGAGCAGGCGGCTGCCGAGTAGGTGGTCGTCGCGCTCGACGCGCGATAGCCGGACGCCCGCTCGCCACCGCGACCGGGCGTCCTTTGTCGTCCGGCCCGGAGACGGCACCGTGAAGGCTCCTCTTCGCGCGCGACGTGGTGTCAGTCCGTCAGAAGGGACGAACATGCGACGCAGATCCGGCACAGGAAGATATGGGCCGCTCGGCGCCACGATCGGTGCCTTGGCGCTGATCGTCGGCTTGGGCATCATAGGAGGCTGCTCCCAGAGCCCTCTGGGCACGACCGGCACGTCGGCCGGCCCGTCCAGCAGTGCCGCTCGCGGGAGCGTGGTAGCACCAGGCGCCCCGTCGGAGTCGCTGCCGTCAGCGGTGAAGAGCGGGACCTCCACAGGAGGTTCCGGTTCATCGACCGGATCGTCCGGATCCTCCGCGGCGCTTGCAAGGCTCATCGTGGTGAACAAGACCCTGCTGCTGCAGGCGACGAGCGTGGACAGGACCATGGCGAAGGTGCGCGCTCTCGCGGCGCGCTACGGCGGCGACATCGCCGACCTGCAGGTATCGACCCGAACAGACCAGCCTGTTGCGGCTCCGACGCCCGCCACCGTCTCCGAGTCGGGACCGGCACCGGCAGCGACCTCCGACTCGGCGCTGCAGGCCTACGTCGTCGTTCGCATACCTGTGGCGAACTACAACGACTTCACGGCTCAGGCCTCGAACCTCGGCCGTGTCGTCTCACAATCCGAGTCTGCGCAGGACGTGACACAGCAGCACGTGGACCTCAAGGCCCGCCTCGGCAATCTCAGAAGTGAACAGGCGGCGCTGCGTGTCATGTTCCGTCGCGCCGGCTCGATCCGGGACACGCTGCTCGTCGAGCAGGAGCTCGCCCGCGTGCAGGGTGACATCGAGTCGCTTCAGGGTCAGATCGACTACCTGGAGAACCAGGCCGCTCTTGCGACGATCACGATCGAGATCGCCGAGCCGCAGCCGATAGTCCGTCCGGCCGGCACGGACTGGGGCGTCGGCGCGGCCGTGACCAAGTCCGTCAGGGCCTTCGTCGACACCCTCAACATCCTGATCGAGGTCCTCGGACCACTGCTCGCACTCGTCCTGTTCCTCGTGCTCCCGATCGCGCTGCTCGTGTGGCTGGGCAGGGTGCTGCTGCGAAAGTGGCGCCTGCGGAGCCGGATCCAGCCGGCCGCATCCCATGCTCCTGAGCGTCGCGACTCGTGAGCCCGGTGGGTCTGCGTCCGCACATCAGCGTCGACTTGAGGTGGATCGCCGCCTTCGGAGCGCTCACCTACGTCGTGCGCTGCGCGATGCGAGCGTGGGACCCGCGCCCCGACGCCCTAGACCTGGTCGTATGGGGCGGCCTGGCCGCTGTGCTCGTGACACGTGCGCTCGTGGCGCGCGCCGGGGCCGACCCGTCTGAAGGCGAGTAAGTGAAGGCGGGCGCTCGCGCCCGCCTTCACTCCTTCTCGTACGGCTTGCCCACCTCTGCGGGAGCGACAGCCCTTCCCATGACCCCGGCCAGCACCACGACGGTGAGCACATAGGGCAGCATCAGGAAGAACTGCACCGGGATCTGCACCACGCTCTGGAACGCCTGCAACTTGATCTGCAGCGCGTCGGCGAAACCGAAGAGCAGAGATGCCAGGTACGATCCTATGGGGGTCCATCGCCCGAAGATGTTGGCCGCCAGCGCGATGAACCCGCGGCCGGCTGTCATGTTCTCGTTGAACGAGCCCACCTGCTCGATGCTCAGGTTGGCGCCCGCCAGGCCGCCCAGCACCCCGGAGATGAGCACCGCCACGTACCGTCCCCGGAGCACGCGTATCCCGACGGTGTCGGCGGCGCGGGGATGCTCGCCAAGCGCTCGAAGGTGCAGGCCCCATCGCGTGTGGAACAGCGCCCATTGGCCGACAACAGCCGCGATCATCGCCGCGTAGACGATCGGTGTGTAGCTGAACACGATCTGGTCGATCCAGGACCACGCGGTCGCGAGCAGCCCGCCGGCAGGGGTCGGGAAGTTGAAGACCGCGTTGATGGCCACGGGGATCGGGTCCGTGGTCCCGGGATGACCGTAGAGCGTCACCATGAGGAACCCGGTGAGCCCCAGAGCGAGCAGGTTGATCGCGGTCCCCGAGACGACCTGGTCCATCCGAAGCGTGATGGACGCAAACGCGTGAAGTCCCGCCATCAGCACGCTCGCCACCACCGCCGCGAGTATCCCGAGCCACGGGGAGGCGGCGACGAGCCAGGAGATGTGCGTCGACCCGGCCGCGAGCGCCACGACCACCCCGAAGAACGCGCCGATCAGCATGATGCCCTCGAGCGCGATGTTCACGACGCCGGACCTCTCGCAGATCGTGCCCCCGATAGCCGCGAGCGCCAGCGGTGTCGCCATGCGTATGGCGGATGCGAAGAGCTCCGGGTTGATGACCTCACTCAGCATCGGCCACCACCTTGGACTCGAGCGCGAGCCTCTGGCGGCGCTTGATGAACCACGTGACGATGCTGTCCGCGGCGACGAAGAAGATGATCAGCCCTTGGATGATGTTGATGATCTGGGGAGAGATGTTCGCCTCCAGCTGCATGTTGCCGGAGCCGGCGGCGAGCGCGCCGAAGAGCAATGCCGCGAACACGACCCCCGTCGGATTGTTCTTGGCCAGCAGCGCCACTGCGATCCCGGTGAAGCCGAATCCGGAGCTGGTCGAGACCTGGTCGAACAGGCGGTGCTGCACGCCCAGCACCTCCGATGCGCCAGCGAGCCCGGCCAGCGCGCCCGAGATGCACAGCGCCCAGATCGTCGTCCACGCGATCGAGATGCCCCCGTTCTCGGCAGCCTGCGGGTTGAAGCCGACCGCGCGCACGGAGTAGCCGAGAGTCGTCCGGCTCAGCACCCACCACACGACGGCCGCCGCGGCCAGCGCGATGATGAAGCCGAGGTGAGCGCGGACGGGCGGGATCCCGGCGATGAACTTGTCGAAGGTGACGAGCCACACCGACGACGACAGCATCGGGGTCTCGGGGATCCCGCTCTTGTCGGAGAGGGGCCCGGTGACGATCCACGACACCAGATAGAGCGCGATCCAGGAGAACATCATCGTGGTGATGACCTCGTGCGCCCCGACACGCGCCTTCAGCAGTGCGGGCACGAACGCCCACGCAGCCCCGAACAGAGCGCCGCCCAGCATCACCAGAGGGATCGCCAGTCCGGTCGGCAGGCCGGCGAGGAGAAGGCCGAACCAGGCCGCGGCCAGGGCTCCCATCGCAAGCTGACCTTCCGCCCCTATGTTGAAGAGGTTCGCCCTGAAGCCGAAGGCCACGGCCAGACCGGTGAAGATGAGCGGCGTCGTACGAAGGATGGTCTCCCCTATCTGGACCGGGCCTCCGAACGCGCCCTGAAGGAGTGCCGCGAACGCGGCCACGGGGTCGCCGCCCGTCACGGCGATGATCACTGAGCCCACCGCCATGGCCAGCAGCACGGAGATGAACGGGACGCCGACGAGCCTCAGGACCTTGAGCCAGCCGCTCTCGCGGACGACCACCTCGCGAGTCTCGCTCACCCGGCACCCCCTCCCGCGACCGCTGCCTCAGCCTCACGCGTGGTGCCCCCGGTCATGAAGAGGCCGATGCGCTCCGCGTCCGCTTCTCCCGCGGCGAACTCGGCGACGAACTCGCCTCGATACATCACGAGGATCCGGTCCGAGAGCGCCATCACCTCGTCGAGCTCCATGCTCACCATGAGCACGGCCTTCCCCTCGTCGCGCTCGGCGAGGATCCGGCGATGCACGAACTCGATCGCGCCGACATCCAGGCCACGCGTGGGCTGAGCGGCGACCAACAGCTCCGGATCGCGCCCGAGCTCACGGGCGAGGACCAGCTTCTGCTGGTTGCCGCCGGAGAGGTTTCCTGCCAGCACGCGCCATGAGGGCGTGCGCACGTCGTAGTCCCTGATGCGCCTCTCGGCGATGTCCTCGACGACCTTGCGATGCACGACGCCGAAGGTCGCGACCGGCGGCCGCGCGTGATCGCCGAGGATGAGGTTCTCCGCCAGATCGAACTGCAGCACAAGCCCACGCCGCTGACGGTCCTCAGGCACATGGGAGACGCCTGCGGCGATCGTCTCGCGCACCGGGGCGTGCGTGATCTCGCGCCCCTTGAGCGAGATGCGTCCGGATTTCGGGCGGCGCAGACCAACGATCGCTTCCACGAGCTCTCGCTGCCCGTTGCCGTCGACACCCGCGATCCCGACGATCTCGCCGCCGCGCACCTTCAGCCCCACACCGCGAACGGCTTGGAGGCCGCGCTCGTCGTCGACGACCAGATCGTCCACCTCGAGCAGGACGTCGCCGGGATGTGGAGAGCCGCGCTCCACGCGCAGCACGACATCGCGCCCCACCATCAAGCGGGCGAGCCCGCGCTCATCGGTCACCGAAGGGGTCGTCTCGCCGACAACGCGTCCGTCACGCATCACGATGACACGGTCCGCCGCGAGCATCACCTCGTCGAGTTTGTGAGTGATGAGCACGATGGCCAGCCCACTGTCCACAAGCGCCCGCAGCACCTCGAAGAGCTCGCGCACCTCCTGGGGTGTGAGCACCGCGGTGGGCTCGTCGAGGATGAGGATGCGGGCGCCGCGGTAGAGCGCCTTGAGGATCTCGACGCGCTGCTGCATGCCCACCGAGAGATCCGCGATGCGGGCATCCGGGTCGACCTCCAGACCGTTTCGCTCGGAGATCTCGCGAACGCGTTTGCGCGCTTCCGCGAAGTCGATGACCCCGAACCTTCCGGGCTCCTGACCGAGCACGATGTTCTCGGTCACAGTGAAGGGCTGCACCAGCATGAAGTGCTGGTGCACCATGCCGATGCCGACGGCGATGGCGTCGCGCGGAGAGCGGATGCGGACAGGCTCCCCGTCGACGAGCACCTCTCCCGAGTCAGCGGCGAGAAGGCCGTAGGCGACATTCATCAGGGTCGACTTGCCCGCGCCGTTCTCGCCCAGGAGAGCGACGATCTCGCCTGCGTCGAGGGACATAGACACGCGCTCATTGGCCACGACCCCGGGAAACGTCTTCGTGATCTCTCGCAGCGCGAGAACGGACATCGGCGCACGTACCTCCCTCGGGCCCCTCCGAGCCCGTCGCCCGAAGAACGTGACGGGGCCGGCCGGCTCTTTCGCCGGTCGCCCCGTCACGTCAAACCATGAGCGCGTGGCGCAATCTACTTGAGTGTGGTCGGCACGACGACGGCGCCCGACTTGATGTCGGTCTCCGCCTTCGCGACCGCGTCCTTGATCGACTGCGGCACCTTGGAATCGAAGTCATGGAACGGAGCGATCCCCACGCCGTCGTCCTTGAGACCGAAGGTGAGGTTCTGGCCGCCGGGGAACTTGCCCGCGGCGGCATCCTTGACGACGAGGTACACCGCGTTGTCGACGCGCTTGACCGCGGAGGTCAGCATCACGTTGCCGCTGTTCGGGATCGTGAGGAACTGGTCGGAGTCAACGCCGATGAAGAGCGCCTTGCCCGAATCCGCGCACGCCTTCTCCGTGCCTGTCCCGGTCTGACCGGCCGCGGCGAAGACGATGTCCGCGCCGCTGGAGATCAGCGACAGCCCGAGCTCCTTGCCCTTCGCCTGATCGTCGAAACGACCTGCGTAGAGCGAGATGATCTTGACACCCGGGTCGACGGACTTGGCGCCCGCCACGAAGCCGGCCTCATACCGCTGCACCGGCGGGATAGCCATGCCGCCGACGAACCCGAGGGTGTTGTCCTTGTTGAGCCGCGGGTCGAAGGTCGCCTGCGTCGCGAGCCCCGCGACGACACCGGCGAGGTACCCTGCCTCCTGCTCCTTGAAGTTGAGCCCGACCACGTTCTTGGGCGGGTTGGTGAAATCGATGTCGATGCCGCCGAAGTCGGTCTTCGGGAAAGCCGTCGATTCCTGAGTGACCGCGTCGGACATCAGGAAGCCCACGGCGAAGACCGGGCTGTAGCCGGCGCCCGAGAGTTCGGACAGATTGGTCACGTAGTCGGTGATCTGATGCGACTGCAGGACCTTGATGTTCACCTTCAGGTCCTTCTGGGCGCGCTGCAGCCCCGCGTAGCTCAAGTCGTTGAACGACTTGTCACCCAGCCCGCCGACGTCGGTGACCATGGCGGTCTTGATGCTCGCAGCGCCCGAAGAGGCACTTCCCCCTGACGGCGCCGCCGGAGAGCACCCCGCCAACATCATCCCGGCCATCGAGACCACGACGGCAGCGACGAGGCCTGTGCGCACGCTCCTCTTCACACGTACCACCCCTCCCCATGCAGCGGTGAAGCCTACATATGCATCCTACCGCTTCGACCACATGTTTCCACATGCGCGGGCGACACTCCTCGCGCCGCACTGCGAGGTCGCAGGGACCGGCGTGTCAGCGAGCGGGTCAGCGCCGCAAGCGCGCTCTCGGATGCGTGGAGAGGTACTCCTCGCGGATGTGCGTGCGATCCACATGCGTGTAGATCTGCGTCGTCGAGATATCGGCGTGGCCGAGCATCTCCTGCAGCGAGCGAAGGTCGGCGCCACCTTCCAGGAGATGGGTGGCGAACGAGTGTCGCAGCGTGTGGGGATGCACATCGAGCCCCACACGACCGCCGTAGCGTCGAACCAGACTGTGCACCGTGGTCCTCGAGAGGCGGCCGCCCCGTGCATTGAGGAAGAGCGCGTCGGGGTGCTGGCGGCGCGCACCCGCCCCGGTCCGAAGGAAGGGCCTGCCGTGCGCGATGTAGTCCTCCACGGCCGTGTGCGCCGCCCCGGCGATCGGCACGATGCGCTCCTTGCCTCCCTTCCCGAAGACCCGGACGTAGCCATCACGCAGGTCCACGTCCCTCACGTCGAGCGACGTGAGTTCGCTCGCGCGGAGACCGCACCCGTAGAGCACCTCCAGCAGCGCGCGGTCGCGCACCCCCGACGGGCTCTCCGGGAACGGCTGGGACAGCATCCGGTCGACATCATCGATGCTCACGACGTCAGGCAGACGATCGGGTGTGCGCGGGAGCGGCACGGCCGCCGTCGGGTGGTTCTGCGTCACTCCCTCGCGAACGAGGAACCGATGGAACGACTTGACGGAGGCGACTCTCCTCTCGACCGTCGTGGGCGCGAACCCCTTCGTGCGCAGCCACGCGATGAACGCCCCGACATCCTCCCTCGAGATGTCGTCGGGACCCGTCACGCCACGGTCAGCGAGTACGCCCAGGTACAGACCGAGATCGTGGCGATAGGCCGCCAGTGTATGGGGGGACGCCCCACGCTCGACCGAGAGGTAACCGAGGAAGTCGTCGACGAGATCGATCAGCGCCATGACGGCAGTATGCGCTCGCGCTCGGACGGACGCGAAGTGGCCGCCCCGTCCGGGGCGGCCACTTCGGTTCGCAACGCGGCCGGGCTCAGCTGATGAGCGAGGCCAGCGGCGTGTAGTCGATGCCGTGCGCGGCCGCGACCGGCTCGTATGTGACCTTGCCCTCGAGCACGTTCACGCCCTTGGCCAGCGCCGGATCGTCGCTGACAGCCACCTTCCAGCCCTTGTCGGCGATGGCGAGGCCGTAGCGCAGCGTCGCGTTGGTGAGCGCGAGTGTGGATGTGTTGGGAACGGCTCCGGGCATGTTCGCCACGCCGTAGTGGAGGACCCCGTCGACCACGTAGGTGGGGTCGGCGTGCGTGGTGGCGTGGGTGGTCTCGATGCAGCCGCCCTGGTCCACTGAGACGTCGACGATCACTGACGCGCGCTTCATGCTCGGAAGCATGTCGCGCGTGACGAGCCACGGCGTCTTGGCGCCCGGGAGGAGCACGGCGCCGATCACGAGGTCGGCGGCGAACACGGCCTCCTCGATGTTGTGCTTGCTCGAGTAGGAGGTGCGGATCCGGTTCCCCCAGATCTCGTCGAGGTAGCGCAGCCGGTCGATGTTCACGTCCATGACGGTCACGTGGGCTCCCATGCCCATGGCGACGTACGCGGCGTTCGTGCCGACCACGCCTCCCCCGAGGACCACGACCTGCGCGGGGACGACACCGGGCGTGCCGCCCATAAGCACGCCGCGGCCGCCGAACGGCTTCTGCAGGTAGGTCGCGCCGACCTGAGCGGCCATGCGGCCCGCGACCTCCGACATCGGCGCGAGGAGCGGCAGCGTGTGATTGGGCAGCTCGACCGTCTCGTAGGCGATGCAGATGGCGCCCGAGCCCATGAGCCCCACGGTCTGCTCATAGTCGGGGGCGAGGTGGAGGTAGGTGTACAGGATCTGGCCGGAGCGCAGCTTCTCGATCTCCACCGGCTGCGGTTCCTTGACCTTCACGATCATGTCGCTGCGCAGGAAGACCGCATCCGCAGAAGCCACCATCTCGGCGCCCGCGCCGGCGTACTCCCCGTCCGTGAACGAAGATCCGTCCCCCGCCCCGTTCTCGACAAGCACGCTGTGCCCGTGGGCCACGAACTCGCGAACGCCTCCGGGGGTGAGGCCGACCCTGAACTCGTTGTTCTTGATCTCCTTCGGCACACCGACGATCATCTGCGGTTCCCTTCTTCTGCCGATCCGAACGCCCTCGAGCGGGCACTTCATCAAGTCGGGCACACCGTCGCGCCGAGACGCGCACGACCCGTTCGCGCAGGCGCAAAGAAGCGCGAGGCAGGTCGGGGGCCTCGGACAGTGTACCGCTCGCGCACGACCGCGCAAGACGGCCGACATCTGCTGCCGCTCGGCGCTATCGACCCCCCGCTCGGCACGTCAGACGGGCGGCGGCCGCATACCCGGCTGCTGCTGCCGCGACGAAGAACGCCGGGTCCTGTGAGGGAGTGCGCCCCATGGACCGCACGTCCACGCCCCTGAGACCGGGCAGCGCCCCCTTCCCGGCCTCCACACGCTCGTGACGGTCCCAGATTCCCGCCGCCTCGAGCTGGCGATCCATCGTCTCCGACTGCTCGCCCGGCAGTCTGGGCACGGCGACGAGGGCCGGCGACACGGCGATGAGGGACAGCGCCGTGAGCGTGTGGTGACTGACTCCGCGGTGCCGTTCACGCGCGTCGGCGAACGAGACACGCAGCGTGGCCACGGGCGTGCCGCCGACCGCGGCCCCAGCGTTGAGGGCCTCGCCGAGTGCGACGCCCCCATGGCCCAGCGCGCTACCGGTCCCCACGACGCCGGGCCCGATGGCCACGATGGTCGCATCCGCCCCGCCGACAACGCGGGCGGCGACGAGCGCCGAGTGAAGCGTCACCGCCTCCATCTGTCCGCCGAACGCCTGACCGCACGTGAGGGTCGCGTCGAGCAGACCGGCGGACACGAGCGCGGGGACGAGCTCGGAGAGAGCGAGAGGAAGGGCCGCCTGGTCGGTCATGCAGTAGGCCACCCGCGCTTCGGGGGCCGCCTCCTTCAGCGCTGCCGCCGCGAGCGCGACCTGGCTGTGCAGGCCGCAGCAGATCACCGGCATCCCGCCCACGTCGACCACATCCGCGACGTTCGCAGCGTGGGGGCTCTCGGGCGCCTCGACCGACAGCACATCCCTCTGCAAAGGGGTATATCGCAGCTTCATCACATGACCGCCGCTGCCGTCGTCGAAGGCGACGCCAGCGGGAGCGCCGCTGCCCGGCACCCGGGCCACGACAAGGTGCACTCCCCCGGTCCCCAGCCCCAGGTCGACGGCTGTCGTGTTCAGCAGGACTCGCTCGCCCGCTTCGCACCGGCCGGCGAGGGCCGGATACGCGATTGCGACGGCCTCTGACTCCCCGTCGACGCTCACATGCACGCGCTGGGCATCCGGCCTCTCCGTGATCACGGACCGCACGGTCCCCCACACGAGCCTCACGAGGACACGGCCAGGTCGATGGCGGCCAGAAGTACCCGGACCATGGCGTCGAGATCGGTGACCGCGACGCTCTCCTGCGTGCTGTGCACGTCGGTCATACCGCAGGAGAGCACGACGCTCGGCAACCCGCGCGCAGTCAGCACGCTCCCATCGCTCCCGCCCCCCGTGACCACGAGGGACGGCTCGACCCCGGCGACCGCGCACGCCCGCTCGACCAGTGCCACCCGTTCGTCGTCGGGGGCCAGACGGTAGCCGTCGTACTGCTTCACCCAATCGATGCGGACCGACCCGCCGGCCGAGCGGGCGGCGAGTCTCATCTCCTCGTCCATCTCGAGCCGGATGCGTTCCGCCTGCTCCGGGTCGCGCGAGCGGCACTCCCCGGTGAGAAGGCACGATGCCGCCACGACGTTCGTCTCCCCGCCCCCGCGCACCTCGCCCACGTTCGCGGTGGTCTCCTCGTCGAGGCGGCCCAGCCTCATGGCACACACCGCCGAGGCGGCCATCGCGACAGCCGAGATCCCGCGCTCAGGCTCGACGCCCGCATGGGCGGAGACGCCCTCGAAGGTCGCCGTGAACGTGTGGTGGGTGGGCGCGGAGATGATGATCCGGCCCACCGGGCCGTGCGCGTCGAGCACGAGACACAGGTCGCCCCGGATGTCAGCGTCCGCCAGCGCCTTGGCGCCGACAAGCCCCTTCTCCTCCTGGACCGTGAGGACCACGCGCAACGGGGCATGCGGTCTCGCCTGCTCGGCCACTCGTGCGAGCGCTTCGAGGATCGCCGCCACACCGGCCTTGTCATCCGCGCCGAGGACGGTGCCACCGGAAGACCGCACGACGCCGCCGTCCACCGCGGGCGCGATGCCTCGCCCGGGCTCCACCGTGTCCAGGTGCGCGCTGAGGACCAGGACCGCGCCTTCGCGGTCGCCGGGTACCTCGGCGATCAGATTCCCCGTGTCGGAGCCGGTCGCCCGCGACGAGTCATCGAAGCGTGCCGTGGCCCCGAGTCCCTTCAGCCGCTCCGCGCACCACGCGCCGAACGCTGCCTCCTCGCCCGAGGGGCTGTCGATGCGCACAGCCTCCAGGAACGTTGCGAGAAGCCGCTCGGAGCCGTGGCGGTCGTCCACGTCGCGCGCCGCCCCTCAGGCCTTGCGGGCGTGGCGGTAGGCGACGGCGGCACCGACGAAGTCCCGGAACAGCGGCGCCGGTCGGGTGGGGCGGCTCTTGAACTCGGGGTGCCCCTGATTCCCGACGAACCATGGGTGGTCCGCCAATTCGACCATCTCGACCAGCTTGCCGTCCGGAGACAGACCGGAGATCACGAGGCCGGCGTCGACCAGCTGCTGGCGATAGTCGTTCGAGACCTCGAAGCGATGGCGATGCCGCTCGTAGATGACGTCCTCGCCGTACGCCTGCATGCCCTTGGTGCCCTTGACGACCGCGCACGGGTACGCCCCCAGCCGCATCGTCCCGCCGAGGTCGTGGACGTCGCTCTGCTCGCGCATCAGATCGATGACAGGGTGCGGAGTGAGAGGATCGAACTCCGCGGAGTTGGCCCCGGTGAGTCCGGCCACGTTGCGCGCGAACTCGCAGACGGCCACCTGCATGCCGAGGCAGACGCCCAGATACGGCACCTTGCCCTCCCTCGCGTAGCATGCGGCTCTGATCTTGCCTTCGATGCCGCGGATGCCGAACCCCCCGGGCACGAGGATCCCATCCATCTCCGACAGGATCTGGTCGACCTCCTCGGGCGTGATCCCCTCGGCGTCGACCCAGTGGATGTGGACGTCGTGGTCGTGGAAGATGCCTGCGTGCTTCAGAGCCTCGTTCACCGAAAGATAGGCGTCGGGCAGCTGGACGTACTTCCCCACCAGCGCGATCTCGACGGTGTCGGTGAGCTGCTGGCTGTGGCGGACGAAGGCGTCCCACTCGCTCATGTCGAGTTCCCCGCACTCGAGCTGCAGGTGTTCGATCACCATGGCGTCGAGGCCCTGACCGCGAAGGTTCGACGGCACCTCGTAGATCGAGCGGGCGTCCTGGGCTGAGACCACGGCAGCCGGGTCCACATCGCAGAAGAGCGCGATCTTGCGGCGTATCGCCGCATCGATGGGACGATCGGAGCGGCAGACGATGAAGTCCGGCTGGACACCGATGCTCCGCAGCTCCTTGACGCTGTGCTGAGTCGGCTTTGTCTTGAGTTCCGAGGAAGCTGCGATGTACGGGACGAGCGTCACGTGGATGTAGCACACGTTGTCGCGTCCGACGTCCTTCTTGAGTTGCCTCACAGCCTCAAGGAACGGGAGCGACTCGATGTCGCCGACGGTGCCGCCAACTTCGGTGATGACGACATCGGGTTGCGTCTCCTCGGCGAGCGTGAGGATCCGCTCCTTGATCTCGTTCGTCACATGAGGGATGACCTGGACGGTGCCCCCGAGGAAGTCTCCGCGGCGCTCCTTGGCGATGAGGCTCTGGTAGACGGACCCCGCGGTGACGTTGCTGCGGCGCGACAGCGCCTCGTCGACGAAACGCTCGTAGTGACCGAGGTCGAGATCCGTCTCGCCGCCATCGTCGGTGACGAACACCTCGCCGTGCTGGAACGGGCTCATCGTCCCGGGATCGACGTTCAGATACGGATCGAGCTTCTGGATCGTCACCTTGAGGCCCCGGCTCTTGAGCAGCCGCCCCAGCGACGCCGCCGTGATCCCCTTGCCCAGTGAGGACGTCACGCCCCCGGTCACGAATATGTACTTCGCCATCAGCTCAGCTCCCGCCTTCCTTCCTCTTGCCCTCGTGCACCGAGTCCGTCCCCGGGGTCTGCGCGCCCCGGCGTTCTTCCCTGTCAGCGCCTGCCAGTGTGCCATCAGCCCCGATCCTGCCGAGCGCGTCGAGGCGGGAGAGCACGCGCGACCGCTCGATGACACGGCTGAACGACACCCTCTCGCTCGCGATGTTCAGCGCGAGCAGCACCGCCGCCGCGACGGCGACGCCCGCCAGAGGAAGGTTCGCGGCGATCAGGTAGCCGCCGAGCGCCCCCATCGCGTTCGCGCCCGCGTCCCCGAGCATGGCCTTCTCCCGCAGGTCCGGCCGCGCGACCGCGATCGCCGGACCGAAGACCAGCGCGATGATGCAGAGGACTGTGGCGATGAACCACGGCACCCTCGCGGCCGCGCTCATCCCGAGGACGCCGGACGAGGCCTCGGCCGCCAGGACCTGCCACGTCGCCCAGCCGGCAGCGCACACGCCCACGAGGGCGAGCACACCGAAGGACTTCAGCGCGCGCCCGGGGCGCAGGTCGGTGAGATTGACGAGGTTCGCGGCGAGCGCGATCGTGAGCGCGCCGCAGACCCACGCGGCGAGACTCGTCAGCACCTGACCCGCGCCAGAGTACGCCGTCGCTGAGAACTGCGCCGTTCGCACCGAGGCCGATCCGGCCGCCCAGACCGCCAGCGCGCCGATACCGAGCATCTTGAGGCCGCCGGTCGTGAGCCGCCCTTTCGCAAGCTCGCGCAGGTGTCCTGCGAATCCCCTCGATGCACCGTCTCCGTACGTGTCGTCGATCATGCCGAACACGAGCACGCCGAACACCAGGAGCACGGGCATGAGGGCGAGCGCCGCCGAGAGCGGCGACGACGTGAGCGCCCGAAGCCACGGCGGCGTCCCCTGAGGCGAACCCGCGGTCAGCCTCAAGGCGATCCAGGCCGCGATCGAGACGAGACCTCCCACCAGCGTCACGCCGACGCCCCAGACCGCCCAGGCGACGCCCAGGCCCGTCGGCACAGGCGAGCCGCGATAGTTCCTCACCTTGCGGTGCGAGGTCTCCAGAACCGGCAGAAGCCGGGACACCGTCCACTCGGGGACGCCCCACCCCAACAGGACGGCGACGATCACGGACAGGACGGACACGAGGAGCCAGTCGGTCACTCCCGCGCCCCCTTCGGCCATGATCGCGCGAACATCAGGTACAACGCGGCGACGCCTATCGGCAGGAGCACCAGTGCGGGGATGATGATCCCGGAATCCTCCGTGAAGTAACCGGCCACCCCCGCGAACAGAGCGGCGGCCACCGCGGCCGAGAACGCGGGATACTCCCGCAGAAGGGCCGCGAACTCTCCGCGCGGCCTCCACCGCATATAGCCGAGAAGTAGGAGCACCGACGCCGCGAGCCAGGTCCAGTTCGTCTTCCCGAGCACTCGCACGTTGGTGACCGCTTTGCGCGCGAATATGATCCAGAGGCCTCCGAGGCCGCTCTGCCAGATATCGGTTATCAGGCGCCCGAGGTGCGTCTCGCTACCGGGTCCGCGCAGCACGTCCACGACGCCGAAGCCGACCAGGATGACTGCCACCAAGGCGAGCACGATCAGCATGTTGCGCCACGTCCAGACGCGCTGTCCGTTGAGGAT
>Ga0118677_10007424_pt1 | contig 18088 bp, 16 predicted proteins | sample AliMusrvi5mmetaG_FD_86154 | JGI IMG/M metagenome (GOLD analysis project Ga0118677, IMG submission 86154) | reverse complement strand
GCGTCCATAGGCGCTCCCCGCCGTATGGCAGGTCATGTTCCCCTTCTTCCAAATGCCGTCGCTGTGGGTGTGTCCGCAAAGGATAATAAATTGTGTCTGTGGCATCCGTTTGGCTGCCTGCGAGATCACATTTCCTCCCGCCTGCCAGCAAAAGCGGGGAAGAGCCAACGCATCGGAATTCCGCCCCTCGTGCCAGGTGGCCTCCGGCCAGGGAGGGACATGCGTGAGGACGATCACGCAGGAAGAACCATCAGGCACCGCTGCGAGCTGGTTCTGAAGATGCTTCGCGCTTTCCTGGCCAAGTTCCCTCAGCCGGGCGGTCAGGTTGCCGGTCCTGAGTTCGGCGATCAGATGCTCGTCATTGAGCGCCATTCCGGCAGCATCGGCATAACCGGCAGAGGCATCGCCCCAGCCACCGCTCCCGCAAAGATAGACGCCCTCGGCAAGTTGCAGAGGCTGCGATTGGCATCCGGGCTCGAAAACGATCACCCCGGACCTATGATGTACGGCCAGTTCTGCACGGAAGTCGGCGATGCTCGTGTGGTAATAATCATGGTTCCCGGCGACGAGCGCGACCTTCCCCGGAAACATCTTCTCGATCCGGCCAAGCATCCGGGAAAAAATTCGGGAATTGGCCGTGTCGCCACCCAGCAGAAGCATGTCCGCCTGGGTTCTCTCGAGCTTTTCAAACCAAGCATCCTCAACTGTGTTGGACAGATGATCCAGGTGGGCATCGGTGATCCAGAGGAGGCTCTTCATGGTAATTCGCGATGGTGAACGATTAGAGTTTGAGAAGGGCGCGGCCTTGGGGTGTGATGCGGTATTTTTGGAGGCGGCTTTGGGGTTTTTCGGGGAGGGTGTATTCGATGAGCCCCTGATCCATCAGCGTCTTGATGGCGCGTTTAAACGCACCGGTTTTGCTGCTCAAACCCAAGGCGGCAGACAGTTCATTGGCGGATTGAGGCGCTTTACCCAGCTCAAGTAGGATTACTTCCGACTCGGCCCCTGACTGGGCCCCTGACTGGGCCCCTGACTGGGCCCCCGACTCTGGCCGTGAGGTGATGATCGGAGCGAGCAGCGGCACGATGAAGCGGACGTGCATGCCGATTTCGATGATTTGGGGAGCGGGCAGGTTTTGCGCCGCGGCTTCCTCAAAGATGCGGCGGACGCCGCTGCCCCATTGTTCGATGTGGCCGAGTTCTCGAAAGACCCGGGCGATGACGGGGTTGCGGATTCTTGAAACGCCTTGTTTCATGTCCTCTATGGTCAGGCCCGGCAGGAGGATGCCGGGGTTTTCGACTTCAATCCGGTCGTCGAAAAAGGCGACTCGGATGGGCGCGCCGCGCTGGGAGTAGTCGGCATGGACGAGAGCATTGATGACGACCTCGCGCAGGATGGTGAGCGGGATGCTCCAGACATCCTTGCGGCGGATTTCCGACAAGTCGGCAGCGCGCATGGCGTGTTTCTTGAGAAACAGCATAATGCTTTCGACGGCCTGGGGAAGCGGGTCGTAAAGTTCGATGTGGTCGAAGATATGGGTTTTATCCGTGCCGGTGAAACGCCCGCACTGGATCCAGGCGTCGGGGAAGTGGTCGATGCGGTCTTTGCCGAATAGCAGGAGGGCACCCTTGGTGGGAACCAGAGTGCCTTGTTCCCGGCGGAGCAGTTTGAGTGTTAGGAGCCCTTGTTCGTCGAGTTCGCGCCGGCCGCGGAAGATTTCCCGGGCGGTCTTCAGATCCAGATCATCCGCCGACAAGGCCGGCATCGGCAATTCATCGAATGAGCCGCCCTCGACCGAACGGCGGAGTTCGGCGATCAGTTCACGGTCGGCCAGGCGGTTGGTGGAGCCGAGGCGGACGTAAACGCCGCTTTCCGGACCATCGGCGCGCAGGAAATGGGGGCGGGAACCACTGAGAAAGACCTCGGCGATCAGCAGGGTTTTGCCATCGACGGTCACCATTTCGATGTTCGGCACGAGGCGCGGGGCAATGGAGTCGGCGATGAGATTGCAGAGGCGTTCTTCCTCCGCGAGCGGGTCTTCGACGCCGATCACCTGCATTCCGTCGGCCATGCCGATGACGAGCCGGCCTCCCGCCGTGTTGGCAAAAGCCACCAGCGTTTTCAGGAACGGCCTGGGCGACGACAAGTCGCGCTTGAATTCAAGCGTCTTGCTCTCGGGCTGGGCAAGGAGGTTGTCGATCATGAGGTCTGGAAGAGCGTGATCGGTTATCGGTGTGCAGTGGAAGAAGGTTTATGAGTCGGTGGCGACTTGGCGGAAGACATCGGCTATCCAGGCGGGAGCGCAAGCGAGGTCGTCCAACAGGGCAGCGCGATCCACCGGGGACAGGTTGCGGCGCAGGCGGGCGACGATTTCATCGTCCACAAACCGCCTGCCGATGGAGCGGAGCGCCAGAATGGCGAGGGTGCTGGTATGGTGCCTGGCGGAAACAAAGCGCGGCGAGACGTGTTTGAGCACGAGCGAGCCAGTCCCTCTGCGGATGCGGCGACTGGCACCCGTGGTGAGCAGCATGGGACGCATGGGAACCTGGTCACTCAGGCCCAACGCGTTGGCCGCATGGGCGCCGGTGGAGTAGATCCTGGAGCCATCCCTGCGGCAAATGGCGTCGTGAAGTTGGGAATCAGGCGCGACCCAATTGCCAAGGATCGGGTGCTGGCGGAGAATGTGATACAACCCGCGACCAGCGCGGCGCAGTTGGCCGGACTTCACGTTGCGGGAAAGCGCCTTGTCCACGGCAGCGCGGGAGCCGAGATCCAGAAAATCCGCCGGCGTCCAGACGTAGTCCTGCGCTCCAGACCGGATCCGGTCGAGAATGGCGGCGTCAATGGAGCCGGTGTGTTTTTTCATGACGGCATGCGGTTTCGTCAGAAGAATACGTTGTTTATCTGACGAAATCAAGGGGTTCTTTGAAAATTTCGGATCGGGAGGTGATCATGCGCTAAGTGCCGAGCGGTCAGTGATTGTGGACGAGGTGTGTGACGAAGAGGCACTCCTAACACCACGCGCTTTTCAAAACGCCGCTCACACGCGGGCACATCAGCGGTCAATTTCACGGAAAGAAACCGTGCCGTCCCACCTCAGTCTTCCTCCAGGGCTTCCATCAGTTTGGGGGTGATCTGACGCAGATACATGGACGTTATTTAGCCATGAAGTGGTCGAATTGCAACCTCATTCTTACGATTTCTTAAAGGCATATTATTCACGGTTTAAATTTCAAGTTGCCCAGCGAATAGCCGCCACAATAGGCAGAAGATCAACGACCCTTGCAATGATGGCTTCCAAGGAGACGGCTAATTCCGGGAAGCGTCCTGCGAGTTCCCGCATCACCCGGCACTCGAAGCCGTCGTTGTAGGCAAAGACCATCTCAGCCAGATGAAACATGCCAGGCGGCGCTGTACGACGGAATACGATCTTCGCCTGAGTCGCTACTTCGGCATCGAGGCCGGTTATTGGCTGCGTCTCCAGTTGACCTATGAACTCAAGCGCGCCGAGCGGGAAAACGCTTCCTTGATCGCAAAAATCCGCCCCGCATCCCGCCCGGCTGCGTGAGCACTCCCTCTATCCCTAACTGGGAACTCGTCACTTGGCCAGCCATGATGGACGGAAAGATGGATTGACGGCAACGCATATTGCCGTATCATCCCCTCATGAAGACCACCATCGATATTCCTGAATCTCTCTACAAAAAGGCCAAAATCCGTGCCGTCGAACGCCGCCAGACACTCAAACAGGTCGTCCTGGCCTCCTTGGAGCGGGAACTCGGGTCGCCTTCCGCCGTCGAGGAGCCCCCGACCTCGTATTGGGCGAATCGCCACCTTCTCCCCGAGTTTGCCCGCCTGGAAGCCCAAGGGGAATTCACCCCTCATGCCACCGACCGCGATATCACCGAGTTGATTTCCGACGACCGCGATGGACGCTAACACTCCTTACTTCGACACCTCCTACCTGGTTCGCCTCTACCTCCGCGATCTAGGTTTCGAAGCCGTGCGGGAGCTTGCAGGTTCGGGTCGCGTCGTGGCCAGCGCCTGGCACGCCCAATCCGAAGTCATGGCCGCCCTCCACCGCGGCTTGCGCGAGGGGCGCCTCCAGCATGGCACCTATCGCTCTGCCTTGGCGCAGTTCCTAACGGATTCTAAGGACGGCCTCTTCCATTGGCTCCCGTTGAGCGACTCCATCCAAGAGCGGATGGAACAATTTTTCTGGCAAGCCCCCGCCACCACTTTTCTTCGCGCTGCCGATGCCCTACATCTCGCCTGCGCCGCCGGACACGGCTTCAAGCAAGTCTATTCCAATGATCGCCACTTCCTCGCCGCCGCCTCGCTCTTCCGATTGAAAGCCATCAACATCATCGCCAGCCCTGCGTCATGATTCGCACGAAGGAGCGTACACATACCACATCAGCGGCAAACGCGGGTGCCTTGAGACCCTGCGCGAAACTCTCGATGAATGGCATGAATCGCAGGTCCAAATTGCCGCCACCACCGGCATCCCTCCGTCCCATCTCAGCCAGATGAAACATGCCAGGCGGCGGTGTACGACGGAATACGATCTTCGCCTGAGTCGCTACTTCGGCATCGAGGCCGGTTATTGGCTGCGTCTCCAGTTGGCCTATGAACTCAAGCGCGCCGAGCGGGAAAACGCTTCCTTGATCGCAAAAATCCGCCCCGCATCCCGCCCCGCGGCGTGAGCACTCTGTATATGGGAACTGAGAAATAGTCCGGTTGCCCCATACGATTGCAGTTGCGTTAGGCTGGGATGTCGGATTAACCTCCGGTGGAAGGCGTCCCAGTCGGTTAGGCAGCCTCACGCAGTTCCGTCCACCGCCACCCATGTCAGCTAGAAGCAACGCCATTTTCCAGGAATCCTTCGCCACCATCGGCGTCGGGCGAGGCACCAGCCCGCCACCTACAGCGGGTTTTCGTCGGTTGATGTTTTTTCGTCTTTGCGAACCGAATCTTCCGCAAAACAGCCTCTCCTCATCAGTTTTTCAATGACCAAACCCACATCCCATCTCGACAAGTCCCGCCTGAACAACCTCGCCGACGAGATCTGGAAATCGGCCGAACGACTGCGCGGGAAATTCAAGGCCCATGAGTACCAGGTCGTCGTCCTGCCAATTATCACGATCCGCCGCCTTGAATGCGTGTTGATCAAGTGGCGTGAGGACAAGGCGGCGGAAATCCGCAGCAAGCGGAAAGCCATTGCCGACGGCGAGTTGGCAAAGCTCGTCAAAGGCCTTGAACTCAACCCGAAGCAGTCCCCGGGTTTCTCCAATTCCAGCACCTGGACGCTGCGCAAGATCTACGAGGAGGATCACACCTTGCTCGAAAAGAACTTCCGCGACTACCTCAAGGGCTTCTCCGAAAACGTTCAGGACATCCTGGACAGCTTCGATTACCGCGCGGTCATCGGCAAAATGGTCAAGAATGCCCGCCTCGCGGCGATTCTGAACCAGTATTCCCTCCTCGATCTGGGGCCGGACAAACTCTCCAGCCTGGAAATGGGCTACATTTATGAGGAATTACTCCGGCGCTTTTCGGAAGCCCACGCCGAGGCTGCCGGGGATCACTTCACCCCGCGCGAGGTGATCCGCCTGATGGTCGAGTTGCTGGAAATCCCGATTCCCACCCGGCACACATCCATCTACGACCCCGCCTGCGGCACCGGCGGGATGCTCTATGTGGCCAAGGAACACCTCCTCGACAAGGCCGCCACCGCCGAGGAACGCTCCCGTGTGGACCGCTTCGTCACCCTCCACGGCACGGAGTTGATGGCCGAGACCTATGCCATCGCCCGCTCCGAGGCGCTGATCCGGGGCGAGAGCCAGGCGACCATCCGTTGGGGAAATTCCCTGATCCCCCACGATCCCCAGGGCCGGGAGCCCGGCGACCCGTTCCCGGAGACCGACAAGGCAAACCATTTCGACTACATGCTCAGCAATCCGCCCTTCGGTGTCACCTGGGGCGGCAAGGATGGCTATCAGGACCAAGCCGAGCGGCTCAGGAAAACCCGCTACTGCGCCGGCATGCCCGCCATCAATGACGGCTCGCTGCTGTTCCTCCAGACCATCCTCGCCAAGATGAAGCCGCAGGAGCAGGGCGGCAGCAAGACGGCCATCATCTTCAACGGCTCTCCCCTCAGCAATGGCGACTGCGGCGAGGGCGAAAGCGAGGTCCGCCGCTGGATTCTCGAAAACGACTGGCTCGACGCCATCGTCATGCTGCCCAATGAGTTGTTCTACAACACCGGCATCTACACCTACATCTGGCTGCTGCGCAACGACCGCAGCGCCATCGGCCGCAAGGGCCGCATCATGATCATCGACGCCCGCCAGCAATTTGAGAAGGAGCCCAAATCCTTCGGCAACAAGCGCAACCGCATCGTGGACCGCCACCGCCAGTGGATCGAGCAGCGCTACCACAAGGGCTGGAAAAAGGGCTTCGAGGATGCGGATGTGCGCTTCTTCACCCAGGCGGACTTTGCCTTCCACAAGGTGGAGGTCGTGTTCTGGCAGACCGATGAAAACGATCAGCCCGCCATCATCACCGAACCCTTCCCGGTCCAGTTCAAAGCTGCCAACGTGAAATCCAAACAGGATTTTTTCGCCAGCGAGATGACCCTCCACATCCGCGCCACCAGCCCCAAGAGCAACAAACCCCACGCCTTCGACCTCACCCTTGGTCCGGACGATAGCTTCATAGAGCTTTACAAGACAGAGGTCGCCAAACGCTTCGCCAAGGAAATGGGCAAAGTCACCGCCGCCACCCTCGACGCGCTGCAAACGGAGGTGAGTTACACCCACCGCCACTATATCAAGGACGACGAATACATCCCCTTCGATCCCACCGGCAAGCCGACGAAATATATCCCCGCCTTCCTCGAACGCGAAATCGAAAAAACCATCATCCGCTGGGACGACCGCCCTCAACTCGGTTACGAGATTCTGCCCAACAAGTATTTCTACCGCTATACACCCCCACCCGCCGCCGATGACCTGCTCAAACAATTCTGGAAGCTGGAAAAAGAAGCGGAAGGACTCTTGAAGGGTCTCGTTGAGGAGGTTGGGAAATGACAGAAATCCAAGACAGCAGATGGTCAGATGGTTCACCTTCGGAATGGAAGATAGACCGCCTCAAAGATTGCTTGGCATCGTTTGTAGGAGGTGAATGGGGAGACGACCCGGACTCTGACGCTGACGGTCAAGATTTGGTTGTGCTACGGGTTGCTGATTTCAGCAACGGGACAGTGAAGCACGATGATCTTACAATCCGCCGAATTAAGGACTCAAAGATTCAGCAGAGACTTTTAACGAACTCGTCCTTGCTCGTTGAAAAGTCGGGGGGTGGAGAAAACCAGTGGGTCGGCAGAGTGGTTTATCCAGGGGCCCTGCCGTTCGAAGCGATATGCTCAAACTTCATCGCGAAACTTGAGGTGGCTTCTGCGCAGCATGCCAAGTTTCTCAACTATCTTTTCTCAGCTCTCTACGACTCCAATGTGAATCGCCCCCATGTCCGGCAAACAACAGGCATCCAGAATCTTGCTTTATACCACTATCTAGGAGTTAATGTGGCCCTCCCTCCACTTCCCGAGCAGAAGCGGATTACTGCGTATCTGGACGCGAGTTGTGCAGCGATTGACAGGGCGGTGGCGACGAAACAGCAGCAGCTCGAAACCCTCGACGCCCTCCGCAAATCCATCATCACACCGGCTGTCCTGTCAGGCCTGAGTGAAACTCGGCCAATGCACGAAACAGGCAATGTTTGGCTGTCCCGCATTCCAACGGGATGGAAGCTCGTGGCGCTAAAGAGAGTCTCGGAGACCCAAACTGGAATTACCTTGGGAAAGACTTATGAGCCACCTCTGATCGAACGCCCATACCTCCGTGCGGCGAACGTCCAGGACGGGTTTCTCGACTTGGAAAAAATCACGATGATCGAAATCCCCGCCAATCTAGCAGCCCGCTACGAGTTGCAAACTGGAGATGTTCTCATGACTGAAGGAGGTGATCTCGACAAGCTTGGCCGAGGTTTTCCGTGGGAAGGACAAATATCTGGCTGTTTGCATCAGAACCATGTTTTCGCAATTCGCACCAATCCCAGGCTCCTCTTGCCCAGATTCTTGGCTTACGTGACCGCATCGCGTTATGGTCGTGATTATTTCGAGGCGACAGGAAAGCGGACAACCAACCTGGCCTCCACAAATTCCACCAAGGTAGACCTGTTTCCAATCCCGCTGCCATCCGTGGAAGAGCAGCGGTTTATTGTTGATCACATTGACAAGAAGTTGGATCAGGCAAAGCAAGTCGACGCGACAATCACTTCCCAAATCACCACCCTCACCGCCTACCGCAAATCGCTGATTCACGAATGCGTCACCGGCAAGCGGCGGATTTCCGATGCGGATGTCGCCAAGGTAGCAGCTCATGATTGAAGGCCCGGAAAAGAAGGTACTGATCATCGCCGGGCCGAATGGCGCGGGGAAGACGACCTTTGCGCGGGAGTTTCTGCCGGTGGAGGCGCAGTGCCCGGTGTTCATCAACGCCAAGGACAGCTACCGGCCTGTGCTGGACGCATGGCAGGTTCTTGATTCCTCTGGCGAGGAACCGATCCTAATAGAAGAAAGTCAATGAAAAGGAAAACCAAAGACGCGGATTTGGCGCATTCGATGGCCGCATTGCGGCGTGCCGGTCAGCAGGCCCGTGAGCTAGCCGCCCGCACCCGCACCCCCTTGGTGACCTACCGTGATGGCAAGGTGTGCAAGGAAATGGTGGCTCACGAGTCGCTGGTCCAACCGCATGGGCATGTTTGAAGCCCCGGAAAAGAAGTTCCAGAAACACATCGCGGCTTTCCTGGTCCGCGAGCATGACTACGGCGTCCTGACCCAGGATGAGATCACCGACACGGAATTCTACTTTGCCGAGGATCACCTCCACGCGTTTCTGCAAGCCACCCAGGCCGAAATTATCGAGCGGTTAGAAAAGGACTACGGCAGCGACGCCCGCGACGAGATTTTCAAGGCACTGCGCGAGGAGATTGGCCGCCGCCCCCTGTGGTCGATCCTCCGCAGCGGCCTGAGCGTGCGCGGTCACGACTTCAAACTCTACTTCCCCAAACCCCGCTCCAGCCAGAGCGTCGCCAACCGACTCTACGCCCAGAACCGGATCACCTTTATTCCGGAACTGCTCATCAAGGGCGGCAAGCGCCCGGATTTCGGCTTCTTTCTCAACGGCCTGCCGATCATCACGATGGAGCTGAAGCACGAGAAGAACCAGAACGTGCACGATGCGGTGACGCAATACGTCGGCCGTGACCACAGCGACCGCATTTTCCAACTGCCCTTCCTCCACATCGCCGCGGATACTTGCGACGTGCAGGTAGCCACCGATCCGCGCAAGGAAACGAACTTCCGTTGGTTCAACTCTGGCCTAGCCAACCATCCCGATACCGATGGCGAATATCCAATCGAGTTCCTCTATCGGGAAGTTCTCTCGCTGGACAGCCTGCTGGAAGCCGTCTCATTCTATCTCGTCCAGGCACCCAAGCAGGATGCGGCCAATGACCGCCCCGAGCGCCCGGCATTTACCCTGTTTCCGCGCTATCACCAGAGGCGTTGCGTGGAGAAGTGTTGCACCGAGGTCGTGGAGCATTTCCTCGAGCATGACAACCTCGGGCTGAAACTGCTGGTGAATAACTCCGCAGGATCTGGCAAGACGCTCACGATGTGCTGGTTGGCAGACCGCCTCAACAGCCTCTACAAGCCCGGCACCCATGAGAAGGTGGTGGACATGGTGTTCCTGATCACTGACCGCAAGTCCCTCGATAAAAACATCCGGGAAGACATGGAGAAATTCACCCACCTGGCGGACAAGGTGCGCTATGCAAAGCGCTCCGGCGATCTCCGGCGCTTCATCGAGAACCGCGATCAGATCATCGTCACCACCCAACAAAAGTTTCACTATATCCTCGAAAAAATCTCCCGGGACAAGGATCTGCAGAAACTCCGCGTGGCATTCCTCATCGACGAGGCGCACCGCTCGCAGGAAGGCCGCATGGCCCGGGAACGCAGCCAGCCATTCAGGAACACACCATCCTTCCCGGTTAGCAACAAGGTAGCCAAGGTGGCGCAAACGCTTACCTTGCTTCCGGGCGATGAAGCCGAAGACGAGGATTCGGACAAGCTGACGGCGGCGGAAATTCACCCGCCTGGTGATCCCGACGCCGAGGACGCCCAGGACCAGGGAGATCCACAGGACAGGATCGCCAAGGTCATCGCCGAGTACGATCTCAACCAACTCTTCATCGCCTTCACCGCCACTCCCTCACCGGCCACCATCCAGCTCTTCGGTGAGCCATTCGATATCTACACTGAAGCCGAAGCCATTGCCGAAGGTTACATCGTGGACGTGGCCCAGAGCATCATTTCCTATAAGACGCTCTATCACCTGCGTTGTTCCATCGTGCCGCTGCCGGCCCAGGAAAAGTTATACCCACCCGGGATCGTGGCCAAGGCGTTGAGGAACGTCGCCTTTCAAGACCCGGAGTTGATCCAATACAAGGCCGAGGTCATGCTCCGTATCTTTGAGGCACAGGTGCAACAACTCGTCGGCGGCAAGGCCAAGGCGATGGTCGTCGCCACCTCCCGCCTGGCCGGCCTCGAATACCACCGGATCATCACCGCGAAACTCAGGGAGCGCCCCGGTGCCAACTACAAGGTGCTCTATGCTTTCTCCGACTTCGTCCACCCTCAGACCAACAAGCTCATCACCGAACAGGCTGTCAATGGGCTCCGGGACGGCGAGTTGATCGAAGATCGCTTCGAGGAAGACTCCTACCGGCTGATGATCGTCGCCAGCAAGTTTCAAACCGGCTTCGACCAACCGCTGCTGGCTGGCATGTTCCTGGACAAGGCCGTGGCCGACCGCAACGCCGTGCAGACGATCTCCCGCCTCAACCGCTGCCACCCGGACAAACAAGGCGTCGTGGTGGTGGACTTCACTAACAATGCCAAGGCGATCCTCAAGGCCTTCAACAAATACCGCCGTGGCTCCCCGCACGACCCGGACGAGCCCGATGCTCAGAAATGCCTCGATCTTTACGCTGAAATCATCGGCAAGGGAGTCTTCAGCCAGGCGCAAGCCACAACTCTGGTCGCCCTTATCAAGAGAAATGACGACGCCAGCCTCCAGGCGCAGGTGAATGAACATCGCATCCGTTTCCAGACGGCCATCAAGGGCACCGAGGAACGGAAGGCATTCGTTTACTTGCTCGCCAAGTTCGTGAAGAGTTACCATTTCCTGAGTGCTTTTTTCAGCTACGAGTTGCCCGTGAGCGAGTTCGCCGGATTTTGCGAGTACGTCGGCCCGCAACTCATCAAGGCCGGCAGCGTGTCCGACCTGATGAAGCAGATCCGCGCCACGGTGGTGGAGAAATCCGCCGTCATGGATGAAGGCGTCGTGGCAATGCCCCCTGGCCAAGCCAAGCCCAAGGCCGGACGTGGCGGCAACGGAGGCGCTGCCCCCATGAACAAGATCTCTGTCCAGGACATGATCGCCAAGATCCGGGAACAATTCCACATTACCGAGGACGAAGCCCTCCACATCCGGGAGGTCTCCGAAGAGAAGATCGCCGACGAATCCGTCCAGCAAACCGTCATCGCTCATCGTACCGACCTAGGCTTCCTCAACACGGCATACAGAGAGCAAATCAATAGCGACATCCAAGACGCCTATGCGCTGCGCCAACTCTACGAGCCACTGGCAGATCCCAAATATACCGATAAAACCGGTATCTTCGACTTCATGGCCCTGAGCGTCATTCAAAAGGGGCTGGAACTCGCCGAGGCATCGTAAACAAAACGACACGTCGCTGCCATGCGATAGATTTTCTCGCGCGGCTCATGGGCAGCGGCGGTCATAGACACGCCGCTACAATGCGGGTTCATTTGCGGCTCATGGGCAGCGGCGGTCATAGACGCGCCGCTACAATGCGGGTTCATTGGCGGCTCATGGGCAGCGGCGGTCACAGACGCGCCGCTACAATGCTCCAGCGATTCTCGCGTCGCCGCTTACGGCCAGTGGGTGATGGACTGGAGGAAAGCGAGGCGTTGCTCGATATCGGCTCGGGTGATTTCCTGCAGACGACGGGTCGAAAACGCCTCGCAAGTGAAGGACGCAAGCACCGATCCCTCGACCACCGCTTGCCGGATGTCGTCGAAGGTGAATTGCTCGCGGCCGGTGGCGGCCAGATAGCCGGCCAGCGCGCCCAAAAACGAGTCGCCGGCACCCGTGGGGTCGGCCACCTCATGCAGCGGAAACGCCGCACAGCGGAAAAAGTTGGAGGCCGATAACTCAGCGGATTCCCCGGCGGCAAATAACATCGCCCCGAATTCTCCCAGCTTAATGACCACGAAACGCGGCCCCTTGGCCAGCAGCCGCTGCCCCGCCACCACTAGATTGCTAGTAGCCACAAATTCGCGAGCCTCGCTTTCGTTGATAACGAGCAGGTCGATGCGCTTGAGCACGTCGTGAAGGCGATCGTTGGCAATATGAATCCACAGGTCCATGGTGTCGGCCACGACGAATGGGTGAGCCGCCGTGCATTGATCGAGCATCTGAATTTGATTCTCCGGGGCCATGTTGGCGAGAATAACCACCGGCGAGCTGGCATGCGCGGCGGGCACCTTCACACTCCAGTTTTCCAGCACATTGATATCCACCTGGCGGGTGGTGCGGTCGTTCATGTTTTCATGGTATTCACCCGACCATGAGAAGGAGTCGCCCGGCGAACGCTCGAGGCCATCGAGTGTGATGCCTCGGCTATCTAACAGAGCGAGATGTTCCTGCGGGAAATCCTTGCCGATGATGCCGATGAGATGCACCGGGGAGGTGTAGTAGGAAGCCGCCAGCGCGGCGTACGAAGCGGAGCCGCCGAGCAGGTTGGCGGCCTCGGCGGTGGGAGTCTTGACGTGGTCGATGGCGACGGTGCCGCCGATGAGGATTGGGGTCATGGTATGGGGTTGGTTATTAGTTATCGGTTATATGTAAAAGACTGAAGACTTGGAGACAGAAGACAGAAGAAAAGGAGTGGCAGGATTGGATCATTACTAGCGGGGAACAAGCCGTCTGGCGGCATCTTCCTTGAGAACACATAAATCCTTAACCTATAACTCCAGCTCCCTTCGTTTGGCCGTTGCCGCGGACGCGGTATTGATAGGATGTGAGTTCGCGCAGACCCATTGGACCGCGGGCGTGGAGTTTGTCTGTGGAGATTCCGATTTCCGCGCCAAAGCCGAATTCGCCGCCATCGGCAAAGCGCGTCGAGACGTTGTGAAACACACAGGCGGAGTCCACTTCGCGCAGAAACCGCCCGGCAGCGGCTTCGTCCGAAGTGACGATGCAATCGGTGTGGTGCGACCCATATTCGTTGATGTGATCGACCGCCGCAGCGAGCGAATCCACCACCTTGATGGAAAGAATCAGGTCGAGGTATTCGCTGCGCCAGTCGTCCTCGGTGGCCGCAGCAACATCAGTTAGAAAGGTGCGAGTGGCGGAGCAGCCACGCAACTCGACGTTTTTGGCACGCAGCGCGGAGGCGACGCGCGGCAAGAAACTGGCGGCGATATCGCGGTGAACCAGGAGGGTTTCCAAGGCGTTGCAGACGCCGCATTTCTGGGTTTTCGAGTCCACGGTTAGGGAAACCGCCATCGCGGGATCGGCGGCGGCATCGACGAAGAGGTGGCAGATGCCGTCGTAGTGCTTGATGACGGGCATGCGGGCCAGGGACACCACGGTTTCGATGAGACCCTTGCCGCCTCGCGGAATGATTAGGTCGAGCCAGCGATCCATCTGTGCCAGCACCGCCACGCTTTCCCGGTCGGTAAACGGGATGAGTTGAATCGCATGCTCGGGCAGGCCCGCCGCTGCACCGCCTGCCTGGAGCACTTCGGCAATCGCGCGGTTCGAGTGGATCGCCTCGCTGCCGCCGCGTAAAATGGTGGCGTTACCGGTCTTGAAGCAAAGCGCGGCGGCATCTGCGGTGACGTTTGGGCGGCTCTCGTAGATGATGGCGATGGTGCCGATGGGCACCCGCACTTGTTCGATGTGCAGCCCGTTCGGGCGTTGCCACACGTCGATGATCTGGCCAACCGGATCGGCCAGCGTCGCCACTTGCTCGATGCCTGCCGCCATTGCTTCAATGCGGGTTTCATCCAGGCGCAAGCGGTCCAACATGGCAGCGGAGAGCGGCTTGGCGGGCTTCCAGCCTGTCGTTTCATGCGCGGACAGGCTTAACGCGCTGTCTTCCGTCACAGGCGGGACGCCCGTTTTCCCATCAGAGAGCGCCAAACTGACGGCGTTGGCCGCCCCACCTGCGGCGGCCATGTCCAGCGCATTGGCGGCGAGCAGCGCAGGGGTGGCGTCGCGAAGGGCGGCTGCCATGGCGTGCAAAATGGTGTTTTTGCAGTCACTGTCGAGCTGGGCGAGACGATAGGCGGCAGCGCGGGCCTGGCGGCCCATCAGGTGAATCGTTTCTGAGATGGATGCGGACATGTTGGAAAAGTGCAGGACAACAGAAGCAAAAATTCGGCGAACCAGGCGGGTAGCGGTGGATGACTGCGTTAGATCCGGGGGTGGAAGCGGGTGGAGAGGCCCGTTCCGGCAACGATATCGGCGAGTCGCTCCGGGTGACGGCCGTTGGCGATATGGGTTTCGATTCCGGCATCAACGGCAAAGCGGATGGCTCCCAATTTAGAGGCCATGCCCCCCATCGAAAACCGGCCCTTTTCCAGCCGGACATGATGAATGACACGATCAATATCGGTAACATCGGGAATGAGCGTGTTGGTTTCCGGGTCCAACAGTCCGTCGGTGCTCGTCAGTAGGATCATGCGCTGTACCTTGACGAGTTTCGCCACATGAACCGAAAGCATATCGTTATCGCCGAATTTCAACTCCTCGACGGCCACCGAGTCGTTCTCATTGATGATGGGCAGAATGCGCGGTTCGACGAGCAAGCGGCGGAAGGTGTCGCTGACGTAGGCTGCGCGCTCCGGTGTGCTAAAGTCAGCCGCAGTGAGCAGGACCTGGGCAATGGTAATTTCAAAATTGGCAAACAGACTGCTGTACGTTTGCATGAGTTGCGCTTGGCCAACCGCCGCACAGGCTTGGCGGGTTGCCGTCTCCTGCGGATACTCTGAGAGCCCGAGCGCCGCCAGCCCGGAGCCCACTGCGCCGGAGGATACAAACAAGCAGCGGTGACCGGCATCCACCAACCCCGCGATGGCTGCCACCAAATGCACCAGCGCGGCGCGATCCAAGGTGCCGTTGTCAGATTTTGTTAAAATGCCGGTGCCGGCTTTGATGAGTGTTAGATCGGAGGACATGTGTGGGAAAGGCGGAGTTTCATCATCCATAACCAAAATCTTACTCCTCGTCCTTAGCGCCCTTGACCCGGACTTTGCCGCGGAGTTTGGCTTCGATAAAGGCGTCGAGGTCCCCATCCATCACATCCTGGATGTTGCCGCTTTCCTCGCCGGTGCGCAGGTCGAGGACTTTTTGATAGGGCTGGAAAACGTAGGAGCGGATTTGATTGCCCCACGAGACGTCGCCTTTTTCGCTGTAGGCGCGGTCGGATTCGGCGCGTTGTTTATCCTCCTCGATGGTGTAGAGCTTGGACTTGAGGATTTCGAAGGCCAATTCGCGGTTGGCACCTTGTGAGCGTGCCGCAGTGGAGCGAATCAATATCCCGGTGGGAAGGTGGCGCAGCAACACTGCGGTTTCCACCTTATTGACGTTTTGGCCGCCCTTGCCGCCGGATCGCGTCGTGGTGATCTCAATGTCTGTCAGGTTGATCTCAATTTTGATCTCCTTGGAAATTTCCGGATTGGCGTCGATGGACGCGAACGAGGTATGGCGTTTGGCCGCGGCATCGAACGGGGAGATGCGCACCAACCGATGCACCCCGCGCTCGCACTTGAGAAACCCGTATGCGTATTCGCCGGCGATCCTCAGTGTGCATGAGCGCAGGCCGGCCTCGTCGCCGTCCTGCCAGTCGAGGGTTTCCACGGTGAAGCCGCGGCGCTCGGCCCAGCGGCAATACATGCGGTGAAGCATTTGCGCCCAATCACAAGCCTCGGTCCCGCCCGCGCCAGCCTGAATCACCAAGAAGCACGACGAATTGTCGCCAGGCTGGTCGAGAAGGGTAAGCAATTCATAAGAACGGATGTCGTCCTCGAGTGTCTTCGCGTTGTGGATCGCCTCGCGTGCCAGCTCGGCATCATCGAATTCCTTGGCCAGGGCGACTCCTTCGTCGATGTCGGCCACCCGCGCTTCCAGCTTGAGAAAACTCTCAAGCTTCTTTTTCAACGCGCTGGCTTTCGAACTGACGGATTTGGCATGGTCCGAATCATTCCAGAACGCCGGAGAGCCCATCGCCTCCTCAAGGGTGTTAATTTCGTTTTCAAGGGTGGGGACGTCAAAGATACCTCCTGAGCATCGACAGGCGGCGTTTCAGGCCGCTGATGTCGAGCGCCAGGAGGTCGGCGGTAGGAAGTAAGGACATGGGACCAGCAGAAAAGACCATTACCAGCTTGCACGCAAGCCGGAAGATGAGCCAAACGTTGAATCGATGCCGAGCTGGTGTTGCTCCGACCGCGCAGCCAACATAACGACTGTCATGCTGTTGTTGACGGAGGTGACGCTCGAGAATCCCGCGTTTGGCTCGACAAGCGCCACATTCCCGGTACAGATTCGCGCGGACCGGCACCATTTTCGCTACGTTCATGACCCAGCAACAACGCGCCGACCACCTCCTGCGTCGCCTCAACGAGCTTTATCCGGCCCCCTCGGTTCCGCTCACCTATCGGAACGCCTACACGCTGTTGGTGGCTGTTCTGCTTTCCGCGCAATGTACTGATGCCCGGGTCAACCAGGTCACTCCGGCCTTATTTGCCTTGGCAGATCATCCTGAGGACATGATGCGCGTGGCGGTTGATGATATTCTGGCCGTGATTCGCCCATGTGGTCTTGGGCCGCGCAAGGCTTCGGCTATTTCACAACTTTCAAAAATCCTGGTCGAACAACACGGCGGTGAAGTTCCTGCGGATTTCGCCTCGCTGGAAGCTCTTCCCGGAGTGGGTCACAAGACGGCCTCGGTGGTCATGGCACAAGCGTTCGGAGTGCCCGCGTTTCCGGTCGATACGCATATTCACCGGCTTGCCAGTCGTTGGAAGCTGAGTTCTGGAAAAAATGTTGAGTGCACCGAGCGGGACCTGAAGCGGCTATTTCCGCGCGAGGAATGGAACCGATTGCACCTTCAAATCATTTATTACGGCAGGGAACATTGCAGCGCACGAGGTTGCGATGGAACACGTTGCCTCCTCTGCCGCGAACTTTTCGCCAAGCCATCGTAAGACCCAAGACTTCAAGACCCAAGACGCAAGACCCAAGACAAGAGGAATATCCAGAAGCGCGCTGCTCTCTTTTCTGCTCTTGTTTTGTGGCTTGGGTCTGAGACGCAGCCTCGTTAGAGGTATCTGGCTTGAAGGTGGGCGAGATAGGCGCTGGGTGAGGGCGGGGCGCCAGTCGCTTGGGTCATGAGGTCGGCGGGATCGAGGGTCGCCCCGTGGGCATGGACGGATTTGCGCAACCAGGCAAGCAGGGGGGCGTAGTCGGCTTGCTGGCAGGCGGCGGCGATGAGCGGGTCGGCGCAGGCAGCGGCATGCAGTTGGGCGGCATTGATATTGCCGAGCGAATAAGTGGCAAAATACCCCAACCCGCCCATCGCCCAGTGGATGTCCTGCAAGCACCCTTGGCGGTCATCCGCCGGGGAAAAACCGAACAGCTCGCGGAAACCTTCATTCCATGCGGCGGGAATGTCGGCCACCGCCAGACTGCCATTGACCATTTGTCGCTCGATGCCGAAGCGCAGCAATATGTGCAGGTCGTAGGTGGCTTCGTCCGCATCCACCCGGATCGGTGAAAACGCGGCACGCCACAGGTAGCGGAGGAAATTTTCCAAGGGGAAACGGGCCAACTGTGGGAAACAGTCCTGAGCCACGGGATACCAGCGGTTC
>Ga0118677_10007422_pt1 | contig 18092 bp, 9 predicted proteins | sample AliMusrvi5mmetaG_FD_86154 | JGI IMG/M metagenome (GOLD analysis project Ga0118677, IMG submission 86154) | reverse complement strand
CTGAAATGGAGCGGGCCATCGACCGGTCGTCCGGTCCGTTAGACGGATCGACCACGGTGATGACGCCCTCGTGTTCTTTCTGGCCGTGGCCGGGCGAGAACGACGCCACCACCTTGCCGGTTCCCGGGATTGGCTTGGCGTCGATCATCACCGTGCCGGGATGCATGTTGCCGAAGTAAACCATTTGCGCGGTCCCGTCGGGATTCATGGTCCAAAGGTGGTGGAACTGGACGCGACTGCGATCGATGTACTCCCAACGCTGATAGAGAAGGCGCCCGTCCGGCAGCAGCCATGGCGTGTTGTCCTGCTCGAGGTTGCACGACAGTTCATGGATATCACCGCCGTCGGCGCGGCACCGGTGAATGGTGGCCACGCGGACGAACCAGCACTGGACCATGCGCTTGCAGCGCGACGAACAAAAAACGATGTCACCGTCCGGCAGGTAGGTGGGCTCGATGTCGTCAAAAGGTCCGTCGGTGATCTGCCGCAATCCGGATCCGTCGATGTTGATCTCGTAGAGGTGGTAAAACGCTTGTCCTCCCTTGCGGTATGAAAAGAGGATCTTGCGGGCATCGTAATCCAATTGCGGATCGCGCACGCCGCCTGCCTCGTCGTTGAGCAGGGTGACGGCCTCGCCCGTTTCGATGTCAAGGCGGACCAAACGGCCGCCGTCGTGATAGAGTTTCCTGTTAGGATCGTTGGACCAGATGCTGAAATTCGCGTACCAGTGGCCGTCTCCGTCAACATTGCGCACGGCGAAGACCACTTCGCGGACCTTGTGTTCCTTGAGGATGGAGACGGCCATGTCGTCGCCGGCGGAACACCAGGCAACCGGCACCAGGCAAGCCAGCCAGCACCAGAATCTTGTCATGCGTGGGATCATTTCAGTGAATGTCAAGGATTGATGGGAATGCACGCCACCGGCCATGAGAAAGCCGGATTACAAATCGAGATCACGATACGGTGGAATCCGCCGCTTGTTTCAGGAAACATGAAAGACATTCATTGCACAATCAACGAGTGACCGGCCTCGCAGGCACGGATTTCATGGAAAGCAGCGCCGGAAGAAGCGTGATGGGCAACTGCGGGAATGTCAGCAGGTTTGCCGCATCGGGTTTCAACGTTCCTGCAAGCGATACGTTGTCCGACTTATAGGTCCATGCATACTCGCTTTTTCCCGTAACTTTGAATTGTTGCAATCTGCGGAGCGTGACATTGGCAACAACCTGCGTTGGAATGAAGGCCTGAGCGGAAAGCTCTGAACGATCAACCAAGCGGAGTTGAATGTCGAACCCATCAGGTGTGTCCTTGATGTTTTTCCAGCGGGTATAGCCGTTGACCTGGCCGCAGGTTGCCGGCGCCGTCTTCCATTGTTGGCCCGTTGACGCATCGGTGATAACAGGATATGCCTCGTTCCTGCGGATGCTCAGCCATGGATACTCCAGGGGCGCTCGCCACGATTCCGGGTATTTCACCGGATCGGTAACAGCCTGAAACCCCTCATGTCCATAGGGCCCCCAGCCCAGCACCAAGGCATGGCGACCATCGTGGGCCGCCTGAAACAGGCGTTGCTGGTCGCTGGACCAACTATCATCGCTGGAGGAAAAATCAGGTTCTTTCGCGCTGGCGGTGGTCATGGCGGCGGCACAGAGGGTGGCGCGGATCAGTGATTTCATATGATGGTTCATGGGGAATGGGGATTAAGATTTCTGTTACTTGCAATACTTGATCGCCACATTGTCGATCAGATCCATGACATCTCCCTCGGCCTTGCCAAGTGTAAAGGCAAGGGTATGGGAACCTGCCGTGAGAGGAAATGCCGGCGAGGTGAAAGAGATCCACGCTTCGCCGAGCTTGTCCGGCGCGAGATCCAGGATCACCTCCCCGTCCACGCTTACCGACAGTGGTGCCGGCTTGGCCCCGTACCCGGCTCGTTTCACCGCATCGAAGCTCACCGTGTAGCTGCCTGCATCAAAGTGGATCGCCTGCGAAACGCTGCTGCCGACACCGCGCAAGTGCGCGGTATGCTGCGAGCCATCCGGTGACGGCGGCGCGGTGATCGGCCCCTTGAGAGAATTGATACCGGCCTCGGACCCATTCCTAAACATCCACGTGGCACCGGGTGGATTCTTCCCGATGGTCTCATCATATTCATTCAGGAAATCAAATTCCTCGAAGCTGTGGTTGGCGACGCCGACCGCACCCAGCTTCGGAACCACCGTTACGGTATATGCCCTGGTCAACCCATCCGCCGCGCTTATCGTATAGGTCAGCGGCTTGGTGAAGTCGTTAGTCGATCCGGATGCCGGCGTGCCAGTCACGAGAGGCGACCCCGTTTTGTAAACCGGCGCCAGCTTCGTCAGATCCGTCGATTTCGGCACCTCCACGCGAATGTTGTCTCCGGATATCACGGCATCCGGCATGCCGGGAAAAACACAATCAAGAATCGTGGCGACTGGTCCACCCTTCAACTCGGCGACAATCACCGTAGGATTCCCGCCAAAGCCAACGGGCGAGGGATCCGGCACGGCAATGGTCGGGATGCCAATATCCGCGGTCGTGATCGTCAGCACCTGTTTCTTCGGGTCGGCGAGAAAATAGGCCTTCGAAATCTTCGTGGTCAACTCGGGCAGTATCAGCTTGCGATCGGCGGGCAGTTTATCGACGCAGATATAAAGCAGGTTGCCCTTGCTGGTAACCCAGCCCCATGAAAGTTTGTGCGCAAAGGGACCGGCCGAAGTGCCGTAAATCGCCGCGCCATTGACCTTCATCCATTCCCCCACCTGTGCCAGGTGCTCCAGCGAGCCCTCAGGAATTTCCCCCAGCTCATTAGGTCCGACGTTAAGCAGATAATTTCCGCCCTGGCTGGCGATCTTGCAGAGGTTGCGGAGCAGATCCGGAGTCGATTTCCAACCGTTGTCGCCCCTGCGGAAGCCCCAGGTGCCGTTCATGGTCATGCAGGTTTCCCAATCCCTGCCGGGCAGGCCGTTGGCGGGGATGTTCTGTTCCGGGGTTTCGGTGTCTCCCTGAAATGTGCCCAGGCGATTGTTCGTGATGATTTTCGGGTTACACTCCATGACCGCCTGGTGGATGCGTTCGTGCTGCCCCCCGCCGCCGCCTCCCATGTCGAACCACAGGATCGCAATATCGCCGTAATTCCTCAGAATCTCGCGCAGCTGCGGTATGACAAGTTCGTCGGTGTACTTGTCATAATCCCCCTTGCTGGCCGGATCCCAGTCGTTGAGAGCGCCGCCAGGATGGTGCCAGTCGTAGTTCTGCGAATAATAGAACCCGAGTTTCATGTCATGCTTGCGGCAGGCGTCGGCCAGTTCCTTGAGAGGGTCGCGCTTGAACGGCGTGGCGTCGACGATATTGAACGGGCTGGCGGCGCTCTTGAACATCGCGAAGCCGTCATGATGCTTGGCAGTGATCACCATGTATTTCATGCCGGCTTTCTTGGCGGCCAGCACCCACTTCCCGGCGTCATACTTGACCGGGTTGAAGTCCTTGGCCACTGCCGCGTAGTCAGCGATGGATATCTTCTCGTTGTACATGATCCATTCCGCATAACCGCCTCCGGACATCTTGCCTTTCCACTCGCCACCGAACTGGGAGAAGAGACTCCAATGGATAAACATGCCGAACTTGGCCTCGCGCCACCACGCCATGCGGGCGTCGTGTTGTTCCGGCGTCTCGTTGCGATCCTTGAGCACCGGGCTGTCGGCAGGCGTCCGGCTCGGACCGGCCGCGTGCACGGCAAATGTGCATAGGATTGTCAGGCCTGCCGCCATCGCGGCAACTGGGAATTTCGAGTTGTGTTTTATTATCATGTTGCCCTTCTTTGTTGTCTGGGCATTCAGCCCATGGTGGATGGGGTTGCGATGCTCACTTGCCCTGGGTCCCAACGGCCACGTCGGCGAAGGTCAGCGCGCCGATGCCGTTGGCGCCGATGAGCAGTTTTTCCGGTTTGCCGTCCCAGTCCTTGCCTGACAGATAGGTGATGGTTTTGGCGGTGCCGGGTTTGGACAACTGGAGGGTGATGAGGTTGCCCTCGGCCTTGCCCGTGTTGATGGGGGCAATCACGCCATCCAGATAGATGCTGGCCTTGCAATCATCCTTCCAGACCACCGGTTGGCCGAAATCCAGCGCGATCTCGTTGTTGGCGGCGCTGGTGAACCAGGCGCGCTTGAGGTCGGGAGCGGTGACCGGTTGTTGCGGTTTGAACCCATAGATGTCCTGCTCGACGAGCGGGCTCATATACATCCCGAACTTGGCATAGGTCGGCAGGTCGAAATGGCACGACCCGCGGCCGGCGTGTTCGGATGCGGCGCCAATGGTGGACATCACCCGCAGGTTGGAATAGAGCGCGGGCAGGGTCCGTTGCGCCTCCCGGATCTGGTCGTCCTTGGGACCCATGCCGCAGGGCAGCGGCCAGACCTGATAGACGAAGTAGTTCCTGATGTTGGGATAGTCCTGCTTCCAGGCCGCGGTCATGTCGATGAAGTATTGCTGATAGGACTTGTAGTTCCAGTCGCCGGTGGGTGCGCCCGCGCCGCTGTCATTCTCGCCCTGGTGCCAGAAGACGCCGCGGATGCCGTGGGTGAGTTTGGCGGCCGTCACGCGCGTCAGCATGCAACCGTAGATCTTGTGGCGATTCTGATAGAACTCGCCGCTCGCGTCGAAGTGGTTGGCCGGGTTCGGCTGGTGGTGCCAGATGGGGGTTCCGCCGTACGCGCCGTTGATGAAGCAGACGGGGATGCTGAATTTTTGCACCAGGTTGGTGGCGAGCACCATGCCCCAGGATCCGATCGAGTGGTCGCCGCAATTCGGCCGTCCCCAAATATGCATGCGAACCGCGTTGCCCCAGCCGCCTTTGGTGGTTCCCAGAAGCTGGTTGCCATAGCTGCGGATCCAGTTGTTGATGGGTGTGATCGGGTCCTCGTCCGGGCCGTTGTTAGGTCCGCCCGCCTCGGCATTGGATTGGCCGTCGATGAGATAGGCGTCGCCGCAGATGAGATTCTTCACGGTCTTCTCCACCTTTTCGGTGGTGCCGGTCCCGGTGCCGAACTCGACCTTGTATTGGATCAGGCCCGGTTTGAGTTTCAGGGCAAACGCGTAGGACTTGTCGGCCGCGGGTTTCTGGCTTTCGGTCTTGATGAGTTTGTCGTCGGCATAGAGTTTGAGGAACACGGTCTCAGCGCCCTGGTCGAGGGTGCCATTGTAAAACAGCATGCCTTCGTTCTTGTCGTCTCGGGCATAGAACTGGTTGTCCTCGGGTTGTTCGTCCTTGGCCGGCACGCGCTGCACCCAGGCGTCCTGCTTGGGTTCGGTTATCTGAATGGACGCCGTGGCGATGGTGTCCGCGCCGCCGTTGCCGAGTGCCAGCTTCACGGTGATTTTGTTGCTGCATTGCGAGCGCTTGAGGATCAATTTGTCAGCAGCGACCTCCTTGATCACCGCGCCGCCGGCCACGGTCCACTTGTACGTCAGGTCGCCCGCGCCTTTGGTTTTCATCGCCGCGTGGTTGCTGATGTTAGGGACCACTTCGATGGTGTCCCTGCCGTTCCAGGCGGCGGGGGCATTCAGAGTCACCACCGGTTCCGGGATCTGTTCCTTGATCTTCACGGCGATATCGCGCGTCCTAACCTCATTCGGATAGACCGCCTTCACCTGCAACACATAGTCGGCGTCGCCCACCACCCGGCCGGCATCCAGCTTGTAGCTGAATTGATCGACGGCGACCACCGTCTCCTTGCCGTCCCGTTTGACAATCCAATAAAGCTTGCGTGCTCCGCCGGCCTGGGCAGTGACAGTCAGGCTTTTACCCTCATCGAGTTGGATCGCGCCCGGGCTGACCGCGAAAGTGTTGCCCGGCTGCACCAGGCAACCGGCCAACGATTGGCCGGATTTCTGGTTTTCGTACTCCAACCGCATCCAATCGGCCGAGCGCTCGACGCGCGACAGGCGCACCTCGTCGATGTCGCCGGCAAATTGATAGCTTCCGCGCATTCCGCCGATGGTCATGGTGACGTCGTTGAGGATCGACATCCAGTTCGGATCGCCCGGACGGCTGGCTTCCTGCTTGCCGTCCACATAAATGCGGCTGGTGCCGTTGGCATAGGTTGCGGCCGCATGATACCAGCGGCCGAGTGCCGGTTCGGTGGGCGCCGTCGCGCCGCCCGGACCATCAGACGCCCAGGAAAGGCCCGGCGGCGAAGCAAAATTGAGTCCCACTTCATCGCCTGCCCCGCTGCCGGCAACGTATCTGTTAGGATAATTACCAAAATAGATGATTGTCGATCCGGCCGTCTCGGCGCGGAACCAGCAACCGAAGGTGAACGGGTTGTTGCTGAACGGGAAATTCCTGATGTGGGTACCGCCATTGACCCCCTTGCCAGCGACCAGATTCCGGCCTTTGCCGATCATGCCGCCGGCCACAGTCGAGCCGACATTCACCGGCGTGATCGTTCCGACCTCGTCCTTGAGCGCATCGTCCATGTGCATGACGGTGACAAATCCGTTATCCGCGTTGAACACGGCGCCGCCGTTGGATTCGCTGGCGGCGGCGGCCTTGCCCCAATGCAACTTGATCTCCTGCTGCGCGTTGCCCTTGATGGCCGGAACCTTCACCCACACGCTGGCCGTGCCACTGGCGGCATCCCATTCTTCTATCTGATAGACCAGCGGCTGGCCGGCGGCGGAAACCCGCAGATCCGCGCCATCGGGCTTGGCCTGGCTGAAATCGAAGGTTCCCTTGTTCAGGCGCAGCAGCAGCGGGAAGTTCTCCACCGCGGCGGTGGCCGGCAGGTCCGCACCATCCGGCGTGGTGAGAATGAAGCATGATCCCTGATGCTGCCAACCCGGATACTGGGCATGGGCGTGGGGCGTGAAACCGGCGAACAAAACGCCCGCAATTCCTATTAGTTTGTTGTTCATGATTGGTTTGAAGTGTTTGCGCCGGTTCTACTCACCACACCACTACGGTTTGATTGAGCGCCGGAGCGGTGACCGGCCAGCGCACCTTGCGCCCGCCATCCAACCGCGCTTCCAGGTAATATTCAAGCGTGCCTTGGGAATGGGCAGGCAGGTTGACGCGGTAGGCCTGGCGCGCGCGATGGGCGGCGGGCACGGGTTTGAAAACACCCTCACCCAAGGGCCGGCAATAGAGGGTCACTCTATCGCATTTTGAGTCCGTTAGCACGAAGGCACGGATTTCCATGGACTCTGCGGCACGCGCTTGGGTGCATGGTGCCGACACGAAAATCCGTGGCTCACCGCGGTAGGCTGTGCGGATGGCAGCTTCAGCCGGCAGGGGCGCGCCTAACAACTTTTCGATAGCAGCGTCATGGGCGGAGACAATCCGGCCGCGGCAACCACTCTCGATGCTGGTGATGGTGCCGATTTCACCGGGTGACTTCGCGCATCGCACGAAGGTGGCGATCAGGTTTTCATAATGACGCGCAACCTCCAGCCGCAGCGGCAGGATCTCCTTGCCCGCAAATTCCCTCTGGGCGTCAACTCCGGCAAGTTGGCCGGCTTGCTCGATTTCCCCTTGCAGGCGTGCTGCTAGAACCCAGGTTTGCACCCGCAGTTGCGTGGCGCGGACCAGATTGAGCCAATAGTCGAAGCGCTCGATATTGCCGGCGCCATGCATCTGCGGCCGCAGCAACTCCATCGCCTGCAATGGCGCAAAATACGTGGCGATGCCCGCATCGGTGGTGTTCGCGCCACCGTTGACCAGCGCGTTGATGGCCAGATGGCCGCCGTCGAAACGTTGGATGAGCCGGCCGGCCTCGGCACCGGCCTCGCCGCCAAACAGGCCGCAGCCCCAGTCGGCCCAGAAGGCATCCATCGCGGGCTTCGGGTTGTCGGCGGCAGGGGCATCGCCGGCACCAGATCTACCAAATCCCCAGCCGGCCTGTGCCTGTGCCGTTAGATTCGGTGCCACGGCGGCAGTCCGCCAATGGATGGCCATCATGCCATCGCAGCCATAGCGGAACGCGTCCGCCGAGTCGGCAAACACACGTTGCGTCCAGAGTTGCAAATCCCAGCAGGTGCAGCAATGGGCACCGGCGGTTTCATCGTCCTCAGCCCAGGTGATGGCCCACTTCGGGCGGCCGGTGATGGACCCATAACTTTTTTCCACCGGGTCGCGGCCCAGGCCGGTGTTGATCGATGATGTTGGCCAGCTCTTGGGTGTATGTTGATCCATCCATAGCGGATCCTTGCGCGTGCCCAGCCGCCAACCGGTGGTGGCCAGGCGAAATTGCGGCCGCATGGCAAAGGCCGCCACCGATGCCAGCCCGAGGTCGCGCTCGACGTTGGCCGTGGTGGTTATTTCCCAACCGGGGCAGCCTGGCTGCATGCCCAGCCAGACCTCCGGCGTGCAGAACCCGTAATAGTCCGGCCGGATCTTGCGCATGAGGCGCTGGTAGGTCCCTTCATACAGGCGGCGGATGGTTGCCGGCTCGTCCGGTTTCATCCCTTGCGCCTGCAACTTTTCAGCTAACAATTTCGGGACACCCAACGGCGTTTCGGTGCCCACGCAGGTCTTGATGCCCAGCCGCCGGGCGTGCCCGAACGCGGCTTGTTGCATGTCGCCATAGCGGTTGAACATGGCGGCGCCGGCCTCACCGGTCTTGGGCCACTCCAGGCAATCCAACATGAAATCCGGTCCATACTCGTCGTTTTCAAACAACATCCCGGCACCGGAGGCATACTTGCTGGTCGGAAAAGGCGTTACCGCCCAGCCGCGCCGGGTGGTCACCACCCCGGCCTCGTAGCCGAATTTCACATTCCCCAGCGCGTCCACATCCTCGGGCAGGCCGATCCAGACATTCGCCTCGGGTCCGGCGTCGCGGTTCCAACTCGGATAGGTGTGGAAACCGATGAAGTTCATCCGCAGTTTCGCCATCTGCGACAACACGCTCTGATAGTCCGTTAGATTCCACCAGTCAGGACCCACCGAGAAATCATGGAACGGTTGGAGTCCGCGCAGCGCGAAGCGTGGCTTGCCGGTTTCGTCCATCCCGGGCCAGGTCACCAGCGGCGCATCCGGCAGAACATCCCCATCCAGCCCGAACCGCACGCCTAACTTCTCGGCAAAGCGGTATGCGCCATACAAGGTGCCGAGTTCATCGCCGCCCACAATCATCCAGCATGTGGTGCCGTCCGCGGTGGCGGTTTTCAAGGTGAACTGCGGCGGTCCCAGATCCTGGCCGAGTTCGCCACACGTCGCGCGGTTCTTGCGGGTCACGACAATACGGTCGCCGCGGTCCGGCCCGCGCCGCACTTCCAGCAGGTTGCCCGTGCGCAGATAGACATAGCGCCTGATTTCATTGGCCGCCAAGGTTTCCAGTTCCGTGGCGTCCTGCCGGATGGAAACCACCGTCGGCATTGGCAGGGCGGCATCCGGCAAACCGGCACCAAAGGCGGTGCCACAACCGGCATGAGGTCCGGACAGCACGGCTGCGACAAGGATGACGGGTGTTTTCATGAGATCGTGTATCTAGGGTATTGGCTCCGCATCGCCACCGCCTATTTTTCGGCCACCTCGACCTCCGCGAGGTGCAGTTCGCGGGGCTTGCCGACCAATGTGACATGGACATAGCGGCCAAGCACCGTCGGCGCATCCTGCGCCCGGACCGGAGTGACGAGTGCGGCCACCACCGCCGCGGCTAACAAACGAACGGACAGATGTGTTGTAAGATGCATTTGCATGGAATTTGTTGGAGTCTTCGATAACTATATTATCAATTCCTTCGGATCCACCACGAGTTGGTGATTCCCCTTGAGCAGGTCATCCATGGGGCAGTTGGTCTGATTGCGGCGGATTGCAGGGTGCTTGCGCCATATTCCATACGGGGATTGGCTGACGGTTCTTCACTGATTCGATGGCAAAATAGTGATGAGGCAAGATGATGGGCCATGGGGACCTCGGTGAAGCTCACCGTGTAGTGGCCTGCATCGAAGTGGATTGCAAACCATGTTGGCAGAATCAGGACCGGCCCGGCAGGCTACTTCTTGTTGTTTGTCAGATGGAAGAACACGCCCGGCGGCACCACTCCGGAGACGCCCGGGCCGGACCACGAGAGGGTGACGTAATAGTCGCCGTAGGATTGCATGAACTCGAGCTTGAACTCGTGATACCCTGGCGCGAGAGACAAGGGTCCGTCGGATATCTCCTTTTTCGAATAGATCTGCACAACCGCGAGTTTTCCATCCACCCACAACTTGGCATTGTCATCGGCGCTGATGCTGAACTTGTAGTCGCCCGCAGTGTCGATTTTGAGATAGCCGGTATGACGCGAACAGAAATGTTCCTGATAGTGAGGCGGAAACTCCGCTCGGGCAATCTGCATCTTCGTATCCACCCGGGTCGCGTCCGGCTTGCGGCTCGCCATGTCCGGCCAGGGTTCGGGACTTGACAGGCCGGGCCACTGATAGAACTCGGAGAAGATGCCGCCGGCCAATCCGCCCATGCTGAAGGTGATGGGGGCCGGCGCGGAATCCACCTTGCCGTCATTGACCTTGAAGGTGAAGCCATCCGTGCCCTTGTAGCCCGGCGCCGGGGTGTACTTGAGCTTGGGCGCGGTGCCCGTCAACGTGCCATGGGCGGGCCGGGTTAGCACCGTATAGGTCAGCGGGTCCTTGTCGATATCACTGGCAGGCAACTCGACTTCGGCAGGCGTATTCACCGCTACTGGCAGACTCCGAAAGTGAGCCACCGGCGGATGGTTCACATGGGTCACGTTGATGGCAACCGTGGCGGGCGGCGACACCTGCCCCTCGCTGTCGGTCACGGTGAAAGTGAATTTGTCCGCACCGTTGAAATACGGCGGCGGCGTGTAGGTTAGATCCGGGGCCGTGCCAGACAAGGTGCCATGGGCCGGCAAATCCGCCAACGCATAGTCAATCGCGTAGCCCTCGGGATCGGTGCCCGCGAGCTTGATCGCCTTGGATGTGTCCTCGGCCAGTGTCACGCTTTGCGGAGCGGCCACCGGCGGGCGGTTGGGCACGTTCTTCCCGTCCTTGAACTTGACGGTTAGATTGGCGGTCACTCCGCCGTAGCCATCGGTATCAGCCAGCAGGGCATCGGACACGGTCAGCTTCAGGATATAGGTACCGGGGATGGTGAAGGCGGCGGTGCTGTTAGAGCTGGTGCTGGTGCCATTCGGAGTGAATGTCACGGGCCCCGCGCCACGCGCCTTGCTCCAGGTATAGATCAAGGGGTTGCCGGCGATACTCTTGGCTGAGGCTTTCAAGCGGGCGGTGACCACCGGTTTGGTGATGACCTCCGGTGTCACCGTGGCGGATTCGATGGTTTTGAAGTAGTTGAGTTTGGGCGGCGGGTTCTTGTCGTTTTCAATGGCCGCGATGGTTGGCGAGAGTTGGCCGTTGCTCAATCCTTCAACCGGCGGCGGCGGGCAGTGGGTGTTCCAATACTCCAGAGCCGGCAAAGTGGATCTGGCCGCGGAACGATACCGCTGCAGCGCCTCCATGCAGGCGTTGGCGTTGATGCGCGAACGATTCAACACAACCTTTGGGAAGAGCATCGCCGCGGCGATGCCCTCCTCGTAGTGATGCTTTGAGAGCAAGTTGACGATCGCACCGGGCAAGCGGAAATCCGGATAGGCATAGGCATCCATGAGTGTCTTGGTCAGCAGGGGGGCCAGCGCATTGATGTCAGCGGGTTGCAACGCGTTGCCACTGACAAATCCGGCCAGAGCCGCCCGCCCGAACTCATGCGCCCGGGACATGGTTGCGATGGCCGGATAGAGTTGTTCGGCGGCCACCCCCGCGACCGAATCCTTCAACTGGCCGTTGAACACCGCCTGTGCCAGATAGGTTTGCGCCGCCTGGCACGGCTCGTCCCAGTTGATCGGCTCAACGGGCAATTCATGGCTGACGATGGTCTTGAGCATGTCCGTTAGAACCGGGTGTGCGGCGGGTTTCCACAGCAGGGTAGCGGCTCCCGAATAGCCACCTGCGGCCAGCCAGCGCACATAATAGTCACTGTCATTGAGCCGGCGCAGCAGCACCGGCAACGCCCGCTCGTCCTGGATCAGAGTCAATACCTTGGTGGCACCCATCCGCGTATTGACGTCCTTGGCCTCGGCCATTTCCAGCAGCTTTGGAACCAGCGCCTCCACCTCGGTGGTACGGCCGGCCAGTTCCTGCGCCGCCCAACCGCGCTTTTGTGCCGACCAACCCGACAGCGCGTCAATCAACTGATTGGCGCTCGCCGCCTTCAAGTCGTTGCGCAGGCTGCACACTCCGTCGGAAATGGCTTCGGTCACATCCTTGGAGGTAATCCGGTGTTTGGGGCTCATGCCTTTTCCAGTTAGATATATCTTCCGCAAGGGCATCGCGTATGTCAACATGAAAGCCGCGGTGTTGCTGCATGGCCCCATGCTGCCCTCGTCGTCAGGCTTGCCACCCGTGGAACCATGATAGACAAAGGATCCGTCCCAGCGGCGGGTCAAATCGAGTTCCCAGGCGATTTTCCTGAAGTAGGCGGCCAATGCCTCGGGGCCGGCGAGGTTGACAGCCATGGGCTGCCAGAGTTTGGCCCAGTAGGGGCCGCAGTGGCCGAATTCGCGCAGGGCATAAGCGGCGGTGCAGGACTTGGCGAAGTACTGCACCTGCGGGCTCATGTCGGCCTGGCTTTGCAATGCCAACAACAGGGCAGCCTCGCCGTTTTTGCCATTGTCGTCGTGCAATTCCTCGGCGGGCGATTCGCCGTAGGGCACGGCGCCCTTGCCTGCGAAGTAGCCGAAGTAGCGGCGCGACCTCTCGATGGCCGGCGTTATCTCCGGATCCTTGATGCCACACTTGTCGCCGAGCACAATGCCGATGCTCACCACCAATCCCGCCTGATTCAGCGCGCCATAAGGCGGGACAATGCCGTGGGTTGACGAACCGTCCGGCTTGGGCCATGCCATGCCATGGCCGTAGGTGCCGCACCAACTCTGGCCCCGCGCGGAGGTGATGGTGTACTCACTGATGGCGTGCAGCACCTCCTTGTCACCGGTTGTTAGGTAATACTCGCTCAAGAACGTGTTATTATAGCCCCATGGCCAGGCGCACATTTCGTTCAAGGGCACGGTGAGTTTGCCGACACCCGCGGCGACTTTGCGGGCGTATGCCTGCACCTTGGGCAGGTCCTCCGAACGCCCGGCGGCCAGCAGCGCCAAGCCGAGCACCGCGTTGCCTTCGTTGCCGGCATTGAAGGTGGCGTGGGTCTCGAGGTATTTGCAGGCGTTGGCCAGGATCAGGGCGGATTTGGGGCAATCGTAGGGAGCGGTGGCGCTGTAGCCACCCATCACCGCCAACGGAATCGTGACGTTGTCGAGAAGGGTTCCCTTGCGCCAGATTTTGAGTAGGAGTTTGCCATTGTGTTCCGCCTTCTCTGCCTCGCCGATGGCCACGCCGAGCGACTTGCGGGCGTCCTCGGTGAAGACGCCCGTGCCGATGCCCAGGATCACATCGTCCACTTGCAGAATGCCATCGGATGGTGACCCCTTTTCCACCGAGGTGATCTTGATTTGACGGCTCTCACCGGTCAGCCCTTCAGGCACGAACATCCATTCGTTGCCCGTGCTGAAAATCCATCCGCGCGCGCCGGTCGGTCCCAGATTGTAGGTGAAGGTGGCGTCAATGTAATCCTTGGTCGCATCGGGCGGCGCGGCCAAAACAGGACAAGCCAATTGTAACAACACACCCAGCGTGAGCAGGGTGGAAGAGCGCAGGGTGGTTCTTTTCATGGGGTGATCCGGACTGTCAGATTGTGAGGTTCATGGTGGTGAGCGTGATCATGATTGCCGCGCCAGGTCAGCGGACCTTGAGTTCAAGTGGTCCGGCAGCCGGGTTGGCGAATGGACCTGGCGTCAACCGGTCCGGGTTGCGGGATTTGCCGAAGAAGTCGCCGTCGATCTTCAATGGCGACCCGTCCGGATTCTCATAGGGCAATTTCGGGATGGCGGCCGTGCCGAGCAATGCGGTGGTGACGGGCTTCTTGTTAGATCCGGCAAGCCATGCCTTGTCACATTTCATTTCGAGGTACCACCCGTCGGGTTTCTCGACGAGTTTGACGGTCGGGTCAACCTCCGCCAGCGTCAGCGGAGCGACTTCCCTGGCATGAGGACGGGCACCGTTGAGATAGACGTTGCCGCCCGTTTGCGGCAATGAATTCCTGGCATCATACACCCACAGCCCGAAGCCTGAAATGCTCTTTTTTGGCTCGGTCGTTGGCACGGGCGCGTCGCCGTGGAGGCCCTGTCCGACAAAGATGTTGTTATGGAAACGGTTGTCACCGCCCTGCGTGATGGTCAGACCCGCGATGGCCGTCGAGTGCGGCTGCAAGTGGGGTGTCAGCCGCCCCATGTCATACCAATTGTCGATCTTGCCGGTCAGCAAGTTATGCGCGTATGCCCCGCCTTCGGACATGTCCCACACGCTTCGGGACGACAGCAAGAGGTTGTTGTCCACAAGAAACGGGCCATGATTGACCTCCACATAGATATCTTCCTCGCTGTTGTCATGAAACAGGTTGCCGGTGACGCGCGCACCCTGGGCCATCCAGTCGAGCCAGAGTCCGCGGTAGGCGCGGTAGATATGGTTGCCGCGGATCTCGGTGTCGATGGCGCCATGGAACTGGATGCCGGCCTGTTCGCAGGCGTCGTAATTCCGCACGACATGAATGTCATGGATCGTGTTGCCGATCACCTTGCTGAATGCCGCGCCGAGGCTGCCGACGATACCCGCTTGGCCGCAGTGTGAGATGGTGTTGTGGCGCACCAGATGGTGGCCGATGGTCTCCTTGTTCCAACCGTTCTTGAGCGCGCGGTTGATCGTGCCCACGTAGCCCTCGGCCGAATTGGACGACTTGTTGTCGAACTCGTCACCGTATTTGCCCAGACTCAGCCCGCTGCATGCCGAATGCGAAATGATATTGTTTTCAATGATCCAGCCCTTGCTCCAATGGGTGCCGATCAAGCCGACCTGTTCGGCGGTGGGCGGTGCCCAAGGGGTGGCGGCATGGCGCAGGGTGAAACCGCGCACCGTGAGATAGTTGCGACCGGGTTTTTCCGGATAGAAAACCGTCCGGCGCACATTGATCTCGACGAGTTGTTCGTTGGGATCGACCGCTTTGAACTGCGCCCAGAGCGTGGTGGTATCCTTGTCCACCTGGCCGAACCAGAGCGGGGTTTGGCCGATGGGTTTGAGCACGTTATCAAGTTTGGCGGCCTCGATCACCCACTCGCCGTCCAGATAGACGGCGCCGGTGTGATGTGGCCGGCCCTTGTCCCAAAACCAATCGCCATGAATCAGGTCGCTGTAAGGATTGAAGGCACCGAACAGGGTGTTGGGGACCGTCACCTTCCAGACATCGTTTTGCACCTTGAGCCAGCCCTTGACCACTTCCGAACCCTTGACCTCCACTTTCTCACCCGGCGCGGCCTGATAGACGATGCGTTTGGCATCGGACTCGCCGCCACGCGGCGGGTTGATCCATTCGCGGTAAGTGCCTGCATGCACGGTGATGACATCCCCCGGTTGCGCGAGATTGGCGGCGCTCTGGATCGTGCGCAGCGGCGCGGACGGAGTGCCGGGATGGGTATCGTCGCCGGTGGTGGCGACGTGGAGTTCAGCGGCGTGAAGCGCGGCCGGTATGACTAACAACAGTGTGACGGAAAAATTCAGGATGGTTTTCATCGGACGTTTCAGGTCCTGTGACTACGCAGCCGCACACCAGGATGTTGCAAGACGCATCACGGTGACCGCTGTTCTTCCACTGATAACCGACTACCGCCCCCTACTCGCGTTCGGCGCGGCGAAAGGCCTCCATCTCGCGCTTGAGAGGCTCCCAGTAGAGGCGGTCCTTGTCCTGTTCGGCGCGGACTTCGGCGTCCAGCGCGGCCCGCAGATCCGGCAAATTGCCGGCAAGCGCGAGGGCGAGCAGCGGGCGGTAGGCGAGCGCGCTGGCGGTCTGCGCAGGGAAGCGGGCGGTGAGGTCGATGAGGAGTTCCGGGGAGCGCGCCTCGCCCAGCCAAAAGTCCACCCACTGCGGCTGCGGCGTTGCCGCGTTCTCGCGAAAATGGATGGACACGAGTGCCTCAATGACCGGCCAATCCTTGGCACGTTGGGTTTTCTTGGCTTGCACCAAATCGGGCACGCTGAGGAGATGGAATTCGTTGCCATCGGCATCGCCGATCACCGTCCGGCGCTGCCACAGGTCATCGAAGCAGGCAAGATCCCGGAGGCGACTCATGATATCGATGCGCAATCCTTCAACGCCGGGTGCCGCACAGCGAAAATGAACCGCATGCCCGCGTGCCAACACGTCGGGATCAAAAGCGGGCACGGCGATCCGCGTGGCGGCAAGGGTATCGAGGGCGGCGTGGAGTTTTTTGAAATTGGCTTCCTCGGCCAAAATCAGGAAATCCACATCCTTGCTAACTTGCGCCGCGCCGTAAAACACGCAGGCCTGCCCGCCCATGAGCAACGTGCGGGTTCCACTCGCTTGGATTGTCAAAAGGACTTGTCGGATCGGGGTCTGGATCAAGGGAACCTCCCATGGCTAGGTATTGCGCGAAAATCCTCTCACTTTCCCGGAAGCGTTCCATGGGGGTGAGCGCCACCCATTCTTTCCATTCCTCGGGCCAGTCCTCGAATCTCACAGCGGAAAAATAGCAACTTTGCATGCGGTGTCAATCACAAGGGCTGCGAACAGATCGCTTGCTGGGCCGCCCTATTTCCGGCTCACGGGTTTTCCCGATCAACCGGTGATTCGCCGGGAGAGAACCGGCGTCACTTGTTATGCACTTTGCCGACAATCCGTGCGACGTCCAGGGCACCCCAGTAACGGCTGTCCACGGAATTGTACACGTTGTCTCCCATCACGAAATAACGGTTTACCGGCACCGTGTAAGGCAACGCGATGATGACGATTTCAGCCGCTTTCGCCGGCATCTTGTAATCGGGCTTGAAGATACCCGAGGGCGGCGTGGTCGGCTTGCCGTCGATGGTGAGTCCGTCTTTCGTGAAGTTGATCACTTCGCCCGGCAATCCAACCACCCGCGAGCACAATTGGCCATCTCCCTGGGGCGAGTGGTAAACGATGACGTCCCACCTTGCCGGTGACGATTTGGCGTAGGAGGCGGTATCAACATCGATCTCCTCGCCTGCCGCGATGCTGGGTTCCATCGAGGGTGAACCTGTCCTCATCGTCACTCTGGAACATGACATCAGAAAGCCGGAGAATGCCAGAACGAGAACCAAACGAATCGGAATCTTCATGGAAATGTATGGGTTAGGAATTAGGAACCTGATTCCATTACGGATCGGGAGGTCGATTCTATCAGACGGCAACACCTGGCTTGAAAACTTCTCCAAGTTCACCGATCAGTTGGGTTTTATCCTACCGGGGAGACCCTGACAAGCCGCAAGGTGGCCCGTAACCGGATTTCCCAAGGTTTACAGCGGAATCTTTCCACCGCCATCCACGGCGGATGGCACGGCGATTCTCCAAGGCTGTGATTTTTCTCGTTTCCTTGTGGCCGGGTCCGGGTTGAAATGCGCGGGCCGCCTGATGACCGGGCGGCGCAACCTTCATCTGACACCATGTGGAAAGGCCGCTTCTCCCAAGACACCTCGTCGCTCGTGCAACAGTTCGGCGAATCCATTTCCTATGACTGGCGGCTGTTCCCGCACGACATCGCCGGGTCAGTCGCCCACGCCCGCGCCCAACTCGCCGCCGGCCTGCTCACGCCTGCGGAGTTCGCCGCCATCGAACGCGGCCTGCGCGACATCGAAGCCGACATCGTCGCCGGCACCTTCGAGTTCAAGACCTCCCTCGAGGACATCCACATGAACATCGAGGCCGAACTCACCCGCCGCATCGGCCCGGCCGGTGCCAAACTCCACACCGCCCGCTCGCGCAACGACCAGGTCGCCACCGACACCCGCCTCTATTGCCGCGCGGAAATCGACGCGCTGTCGCATGCTCTCCGCGGCTTGCAGCTCGCCCTGTTGGATCGGGCGGAAACCTACGCCGCCACCGTCATTCCCGGCTACACCCACCTCCAGCG
>Ga0118677_10007421_pt1 | contig 18092 bp, 6 predicted proteins | sample AliMusrvi5mmetaG_FD_86154 | JGI IMG/M metagenome (GOLD analysis project Ga0118677, IMG submission 86154) | reverse complement strand
ATTTCGATGAGTGTGACGGGTAATGCCGTAGCGGATTGGGCGGGAAATTCAAATGCTCCCTTTGGCCCTGCAACCTACGTGGTGCCTTTTGAGACGGTGAACTTCTCGGATGACATGGAAAAATCGCCGGCCTTGTGGTCTGTCTCGACAAATGTTTTTGATCTAATGACACAGAAAGCCTGGGAGTGGGGTGTGCCAAATTACGCGCAAGGGCCTGCCTCGGCATTCAGTGGCACTCATTGTTGGGGTACGGTGCTGACAGGCGATTATCCGAATGGAATGAATGCCTGGGTCCAATCTGTGCCGATCGAAGTGGGGGCTCGCCCTGTTATTGATTTTAACCTTTGGTATTCATTGGAGTTTTATGACGGTCCTACGGATAAAGGCTATGTCGAGGTGGACAATGGCTCGGGATTTGTCAATGTCACGCCGGGTCTTGAGTATAGCGGTGAATCTACGGGTTGGATTCATCAGCAAATCGTTTTGGATGATGCGCAATTCGGGAACCGGACACTTCGTATCCGGTTCCGGGCCACGAGCGATTTTTCCGTGACGATGGCGGGAATGTATGTGGATGATGTAATGGTGCGCAGCCAGCGGGCTCCCGGCATTTGGGTGGCCGGTTATTCTCCCACGAACGGGGCGCCCTCTTCCACGGTGCCAGTGTCATTCATTGTTTATAATTCTTCGACCAACAACTATTCCCAGGTGCGCGGCGATGTCAGTTGCCCCTATTCCGGTGTCAGTATTGTTACCAGTACCGTTCCGGTTGTATACGGGGATATAGGGGCTGGGACAATGGTTACAGGGGCGAGTCCGGTGAATGTCATGCTTGCGGCGGTCGGCAATTTCACAACCCCAAACCTGCGCTTGATCCATCAGGCCCGGTCAAGTGCGGGAATTATTTCTGGAGATTCTGTGCCATTTACAGTTGACGGCATCATTGAGACGGTGGCTTCCAATGTGCTAACGGTGACCTCCGGGACGGGCGTCACTAATTGGCTGGGACAATTTCTCAAGGGTAATGGAGGAACCACATCCTGTCTTTATCAGGTAATTTCCGCCGGTTCGAATGGTGTGCCGGATGCCCCTGCCTTGAATGGTCAAGTGACGGGTGATGACCAGTTATTATATGCGGTAGGAACGTCGCTACCCTGGGGCCGGTTTGGAGAAGGAACTGGTATCGCTCAGGATTACGGTCGGTTCCTGTCATCTTTCAATCATGGATTGACTCCGGGAAGCAAAGTGTTTATCCGTGCTTGGGATGCCGACTCGTTTATGGGTTCAGTCGCTTACGGGAATTCACCGCTCTATACGATGTTAGCGGGCAGTTCACAGTCGCAGGACTTTGGAGCTTGGCTTGTTGGTGTGCCTTTGAATACCGGGCGTGATATCAATGGAGACGGGATTTTGGATGCCTATTGCGTCACCAACAAGATGGATCCGCGTCTTCCTATCGGTCCGTTGGCCTCCAGTTGGAGTTTGGCTCAGGATCCATTGGGTACAGCAGGGACGGGTTCGCAGCAATTTAACGCAAACTCACCAAGTCCGACACGTTTGTTTTATGAGGGAAACTACCTTTATGTTCTCGATACCGGCAACAATAGAATCCAGATTTGGAACCGGATGACACGTCAATATATGGGGGCCTATGGCTCTCAGGGAACCAATAATGGGGCGTTCAACCGACCGGTGGGCTTGGCACTTTATCCTGCTACGAATCGATTTGCTGTGGCCGATCAGGGGAATTCCCGTATTCAAGTCTTTTCTTTAGATCCAGCGGTGCCCACCAATATTAACTTCCAGTTTTCTTTTGGGGCCGAGCAACTCCAGAAGCCGACCGATGTGGCGATTGATTCGTATGGCTGGTTTTATGTTCCGGACGAACGAGTGGGTACGATTTCCACGAACATTACCGGGCCTGGTGGTGGGACTATTCCTGTGAAGATTACTGTGGATCGAAGTGTTGTGGAAATATTTGATTCCACCGGTGTAGATAATGGGCCCTTGGCGGGCTATGGTAGCGGCCCCGGAAAAGTAACTAAGCCGGGCGGAGTCTGTGTTGGTCCGGATGACACGATTATTATTGCCGATACCGAAAACAACCGTATTCAGGCATTCGACGCCGCTTGGAATTTGATTTGGCCGCTTAGTGGCACAAATTCAGTTTCCTTCTTCAAACCGCGGGGTGTTCAAGTTGGCTTGAATGGACGGGTTTATGTGGCAGATACGGACAACTCACAGATCAAGATTCTTCGACCTGATGGCAGTTATGTTGCGACACTGGGGAGTCAGGGCTATGGGTTTAACCTCGTGCTGAACCACCCTTACGGGCTGATGCCGGTAGTTGATTCCAATATCGTTTTTGTGGCCGATACTTTCAATAACCGCGTGTTGACGATCACCACCATCTTTGATGGGGATGGCGATGGTATGGATGATATTTGGGAAGAACTGCATGGTCTAAATTCAAATGTGAACGATGCGCTGCTCGATTCTTTCGGGCTTGGCTTGCCCAATATCGGGGTATACCGGCTTGGGTTGAATGTTTTGGCTCTTGTGCAGGTGCGAATCACCGCCTTCTCTGTCACGCCTCCTAATTTACAATGGCAGGTCGCCACCAATGGAGGGATCTACCAGGTTGAGTATTCTTATGATTCGTCGCACATTGCTTCGAATAGCTGGGTTTCAGGTCCCATTTATACCTCGGCGGTGAACGGGACTCTAAGTGTGAATTCGGGGCTGACCTTGACGAATTCAGTGCAGTATATCCGGGTGAAGAGATTGAGCCCTCCGTGAGGGTGTAAATATGAATGGTCTCATAATTGACTGGACATGATCGAACGGGTAGGGCGGCCACGACGCTGGCCGCTGCGGCGCTCGACGGCGCGAGCGCCCTACCAAGATCATGAAAAGACAATATGAGACAGTTAATAAGGGTGATTGAAGGAGACAATTTGACTATGAAAACTTTGACTAAAAAATGTGCCTGGTTTGTTATAGGAGCCTTTGCGGCAGCCCTTGTCTCCTCTGCCGCTGATAGCGCAGCGACCAATGTCCCTCCAACAGCCCCGATTGTATTGTCCGAAAATACAATCACAAACCTGGTGGTGATCGATCCGACAAATGCCGCTGAATACGCCGAACTGAAGACGAAAGAAGCTTCACTGATGGCCCAACAACACGAACTTGAGCAGAAAATATTCAAGGTTTTCCGGTCTTTGCATGTATCTCAGGAGGAAGCGAAAAAAGGGGATCAGGAATTAGTCGAAATGGCCCGGGACATTGCCAAGAAACAGGCGGAACTTGAGAAGCGGACGGCTGAGAAGTATCCCGAACTGGGAAAGCAGGCGCAGGAACGTGATGTCATGACCAAAGAGCATGCAAGCATGCGCCAACAATTGCGCGAGGTCCGGAAGAGAATGGATATTATTGAAGGAAGACTACCGGCGGAAGTGAAGACAGCCAAGCCTTAACCATTTCAGAAATATATGTACTTTGACGTTTTATTTACGAAGAGGAATACAACTATGAACAAACTATCGATGAGTTTGAATCGTAATAAATGGGCATACGTGCTGGCGGTGGCTTTGCTGGCAATGGCCATTCAGCCCGGTGTCAGTGTTGCCCAGACCAGTCAGGTGTCGGTCACCACGGTGGGCATTGGCAGTGTGACAGTTACGCCTCCGCCTATAGGGATTCCCGTCACCAATGGCCAAACGATTGCATACCAATATACCAACGCTTCACTGGTCACCTTCCAGGCGGTTCCGGATGGTTCGACTTATCGCTCGTTCTCCTGGACCTTGGGCGGAGCATCTTATGGTTCGTCATTGACCACGAACTTGACAGTGTCAGGAAACACCAACATGACGGCCAATTTTGTCGGCATATACTCACTCCGGTTGACACTCGACTCGGCTAATAAAAGCAAGGGATTCATCTCTGCCCCTGTCGTTGTGACGAACGGCAGTAAAACAGTAACCTATCCGACATCGTATGAACAATTTAATGCCGATGGTAATTTTATCGCCGTTACAGCGGTGCCATACACGGGTTATTCATTCGCCTACTGGATGTACTCCGGTACTGATCGGGCAGATTTTAACACCAACAGTGCATCGTGGGATCTTACATTTATTCTGAATAATACCAATGTCACCCTTCTTCCTGTCTTTAAAGCAGCCGATGTGATCTTGACCATTTTTTCAACCAATGCGATAGGCCAGACGATTGGCAGTCCTCAACCGACTTTGGCGAATCGGACTTTTGGATATAGTAATCTCGTCAGCACGGTATCTGTGACTGACCCGTGGACTGTGTCTCCCACTGAGCAATGGCGCCCCAAGAGCTATACGAGCACTGGAGGGAGTATATCTCCTGCCAATGGGAGTGGGGTGAATTCGATTGCGCCGTTTTATATTACGAACAATACGACGCTCACGTGGAATTGGGAGCCGGAATATAAACTCACGACTACGACCACGGGAGCAGGGGCTGGAACGATTGCATTAAGCGATCTTGGACAGAGTGGCTGGTATACCAATAACCAGAATGTAACCTTGACGGCAACGCCTGCCATTGGAAGTTCTTTCCTGGGTTGGAGCGGGGCAACTAATGCCGCCACAAACATTATTACCGTGACAATGAGCTCAGCTAAAACGTTGTTCGCCAGTTTCGGCCCAACTGTGGTGCCTCTGGTGCCGCTGACCATTACTTCCCAGATTCGGCCTGGAGTAAATGTTGGGACTCCGTTGCAACCGACTTATGGCACGACGAACATACCTTTTGGCTCGACGATTCAGCCTACCGTGACTTCGCCTTATGTTTTCAGCCCCCCGACGGAACGAGTGGTTGTGGATAGTTATACGGGGACTGGAAGCGCATCAAGCGGAACGGGCCCGAATGCGACAAGTTTCATTATGACGGACAGCAGCACGTTCCGATGGAATTGGCATTCCCAATACCTGTTGACGGTCTTGATTTATGGTAGTGGGTCGGCAACCTTTAGTCCCTCAGGGGATCCTGCCGGGGGCGGGACTACAACCAACAGCTATTGGTATGATGCGGGGACACCGGTTCGCTTAACGGCGGCCCTGATGGGGGATAGCAAATTCCTCGTTTGGGGCGGAGACGTTCCGGCTAGTGCATCCGCCAATACAATGGTTACGATGACTTCCAACCGTACTGTTTCTCTTACGTTTACCACTAAACCGTTGGATTCGGATAACGATGGATTGCCTGATGATTGGGAACAGAGATTCGGGTTGGATTACACCAAGCCGGATCCCGCGTCCGGGAAACGGACCGATGGCGCGGAAGGAGATTCCGGCCCCTTTGGTGATCCGGATAATGATGGTTTAGTTAATCTTTTGGAGTACCAGATCTCACATACACTCTTCACCAACTTGGTTAATGGCATTGTAGAATGTAACCCGGTTAATGCTGATAGTGATGGGGACGGAATTGATGATGGCTATGAGTACTACAATATGTTGCCTCCCGGTGTTTTGATCGGGCAGCCAGGAACCCAAACCAATGCTTTGGCGGTTGTGAATGCCAGAGGTATTTATGGCCCTGAAGGCAATCCTGATGGCGACTGTCTGTGGAATACGCAGACAGGCTACATCAATTCCAATGCGCCACTTACTACTCTAATGGAATATATTGGGCCGGATGGAATCGAACCGGCATTTTTTGATACACCTGTTGCATTGGTTTCTAGCAATAATGGCGGAGCCTTCGTGATCTTGGGTAAAGACGAAAATGGGGTGCGACTCGGAGTATATCAAAAAACTCTGAATCCGCTCGATACCGATGACCAAAGTTCATCGGACAGCACGGATTCCGAAGTTCCTAGTTTCACCGAACATGGCGACGGATTTGATGATGGCTTTGAATATAGTTGGGATGTCTGGCAGGGGCAGCATGCAGGTGATCCGACGGGCGATCCCCTCGGACGCAAGGTCCCTCAGCGGTTTGGCACCGGGCCGGAGCCGACCGCCGCCGCCATTCTGGATATTACCCATGATGGCACGAATGATCTGGCGGTCTGTAACTATGCGAATGGGGATGTCAGTGTATTTTACAATGTCGGGGGTCTCCTATATCTTCAGTCGACGCGTTATCCGGTGGGGGCTGGTCCGGTTGCCATGATGAGTGCCAATATGGATTCAACCAATAACGCTGTGCGAGACGATCTTGTGGTGGTTAATAAATTGGGCAACAGTGTCTCTGTGATGTTGAATGATCCGTCCAATACATTTGTGACCACCACCTATCCAGTTGGCCCCAGTCCTGTCTATGCGGCCCTGGGTGATTTTAATGGTGACACAAATACGGATATCGCGGTGGCAAATTCCGGTGATGGGACAGTCACCATTCTGACGAATGATACCAAAGGTGGGTTCGCCTTGTATCAGACGGTTCCCGGGGTAGGAACTCCGTCATGTATTGTGGCCGGTCAGATATTCTCGCCGATGACCAACAACGCCTATATGGATCTCCTGGTGGCCGATAGCGCCGGGGCGCAAGTGCGGGTGCTTCGTAACACGGCAGGCGTTTTCACGCAGCCGGGTTCCGTTTCTCTGGCCGGGTCGCCTTCATCTATTGTGATAGGGGACTTTAATAGCGATGGGACCAATGATTTTGCGGTCACGACATTGGGCAACGACATTAATGCCGTGTTGACTTATCTCGGCCAAGGAGCGGGGACTTTTGCATACAATCAGCGGTTGTGGTCAGGAGAGAAGGCCAACCCACTGCATTTGGCCGCAGGCTATATCGATCGGCAACTTTCCAATGATTTGGACATTGCTGTGGCATCCTCATCAAACAACACGGGGCGTATTTTTCTGGGAAGCAGAAATGGATCCCTTACCTCCGCCACCTCCGTGGACCTACCGGGGGCTCCTGTCTGGGTGGCGATTGGCGACATCAATGGCGACGGCATTAGCGATTTGGTCTTTGTGTGCCGTGACCAGCACTTAGTCTCTATTTTCAGAGGGAACGGGGACGGAAGGATGGCCGTCTTTGGTGAGTTGGCCACGACGACCACTACCATTGACCGTCGGTTCAATCCCCACAAGATGCATGTGCGTGAGCCGGATGGCGGTCGGCCGGACTATGATTTGATATACAAGCCGACTGGTGGTGTGGGCGAGTGGTTTACAGATACTCTTGAGTATCATGCCTGGGATATCGGGTTGTTCTCAAACAGGATTGTAAGGGTTGAGTTCCCGAACCTTCCCCGTTGTACCAATCCCTTCCTGTGGGATACAGATGGCGATGGGATGCCTGATGGTTGGGAAATTGTGTTTGGCTACGATCCCTGGAACCGGAATTCGGTAGGGCCGACATATTCTGATGCGGAGGAGAATCCTGATTTTGATGGATATGCGATCAAGAACAACTTGATGCATCATGAAGTGTACTTAAGTTCCGCTGGACCGGGCACGATGGATTATCATGACTTCAATCCCGCCACCGGTTGGCAGTGTCCTGATCGAAACAAGCCGCCGCCCATGACGGGACCCTTTGTCAACCGACTGGAGATGTTGGGTGGGAGAAAGATTCCTGCGGTGATCCCGAATGACCCGGATGACCGGTCAACGAATCCACGGTTGAAGGATACGGATGGCGATGGAATGTGGGATGGCTGGGAACTCTATGTCGGGTTGAATCCTGTTGATCCGGCGGACGCGGCCGGGGATTTGGATCCTAATGTTCCTGCCCCGGGTGACGGGCTCTCGAATCTGCAGGAATTCCTGTGCCCTGATAATTTGCTTGGTGACGGGTGGACAGTAAATAATGGCGTTATTACCATTACTGGAAACCTGACCCCCGGTCAGATCGCAGACATTCAAGCCCGTATTGCCTTCGTCCAGGGCTGGAAGAATAAGACTCAGCCGACCGATCCCTTTAACCGTGATACCGATGATGATCAGGTCTTTGATGGTGCCGAACGGACGGCGTTTAACTATGCAGGAGCTGTAGGAACGCCGATTGCGATTATAACCGGCACCAATACTTCAGGTAACGTTACTGTTAGTTGGCTGGGTAGCGGGCTATCCCCGACGACAGCGGATACAGATGGTGATTTCCTTCCCGATTATTGGGAATTGAAATACAGCGGCTCTATTAATAACACGAACGGGGTGGCGATGGGCGATGGAATGGATGGAACCGTTCCGGATGCATTTTTGGACTATGATGGTGATGGCTTGCTCAATTTCCAGGAATACATGACGGGCGCTGTTCCGCACTGGCAGTATCGTAATAATAATGGGGACATGCTGTGGGAGCAGGGAAAAGGGCTATACGGCTATGACCCTTACAATTTCTTTGATGAACATCTTTCATCGACCCCTGAGGTTTTTGGTACAACCCAAGGGCACCCCAACGGGGATGCCATGGTCAGTTACGGCGGACGCCGTCCGAAATATTGGGATTCCCACTACCTCACACCGAAACCATGGGCAACCCCTTGGAGTTTCTTGACGGCGGCTGAGCCCAATGGCACACCAGGTATGTTTTCCACCACAGATCCTCGCAGTAAGGATTCGGACTGGGACGGCATGGATGATTACTGGGAAGTATATCATATGCTTAATCCTTGTTATGGGGTGATCGATCTTGTAGAGAGTAAAATTGTTGACGGATTTATTCTAGCTGGCGGTGATTTGGATATTCAAAAACATCCTTGGGTCAACGGCTCATGGGAGGCAGATTCGGATCAGGATGGGCTGCCCAATGTCTATGAATCAATTCAGCCTGCCTCGCCGGCACCGCAGTATTACCATACCGATCCCACACCGTACTGGATGAGTGATATCAGTTACGACCAGAGTTGGGCGAATTTGTATTATTGGACGGGCGTCAATTTCGGGCTTCATGACTGGTATTTCTGGTCCCAGAGTTCACTAATGGAATTTCCGGAGTATCTGTTTGACTTCGAAATGAATGAGGGATTTGATACCGATAATGATAACGTCGGGGATCGAGCCGAACTCGTTTCGAATGCCTCCAAGCCCGGAAAAACCGATCCACTGGATGCTGGCAGTCCTATCAAGCGGCGTGCGCTCTACTTGAATGGCAATGCAGCCGCCCGGACATTTATGGGGACCGTTCATGAGTGGGAACAGATGCGGACGTTTACGGTAGAGGCATGGGTGCGTCCTGCGAACCCGGCGTCTGGCGTAGAACAAGTGATTGTTGAGCGGCCTGGGTTTGTCGCCAATGGGAACCCGCTGGGATATCCGAGCGGGATACGCCTCAATTTCAGGTTGGGGTTGGACTCTAAGGGATTTCCATTTATTGGATATAATGGCGGTGGCTATGATGCGCTATTCACAGAAGCCAAGGCGGGCGGCACCTTTGTATTGAAAGCGAATCAATGGACTCATCTTGCGGGTGTCTATGACGGGGTGGCTGGTCAGTTGTTCCTTTATGTGAATGGGCAGATGGCGGCTATGACGCCATCCGGTGAAATCCCATTTAACGGCAATTTCGGTCCTGCCCCCACCAATGCGGTCGGGTCCGGTGTCTTTTGGCAGTCAAAAGCTGTTATGCCGATTGTTGTGGGTGCCCGGGAGAATAATCCCGAAGGTGAAGTCAATGGTTCCACAATTTTGGTCACTTCTCTGGCTGGCATCAAATTTACTCAACCCGATCTAGATCATTATTTTTCAGGCTGGGTGGATGAAGTGAGGATCTGGTCTGGTACCCGGTCCCAGGTGGAAATCGCCAGCAATCTACGCCGTCGATTCATGATGAAAGATGTGACGGACATTAACTCCAGAGTCAGCACCAACATGACATCTGCAGTGGCGTTGCTGTTTTGTTATGGGTTTGATGATTTGTCTGACCCGGATCATAGTCCTGTGGCGCCTGCCGGGTTCGAGTTGTTGACAGGATATCCGGATTTCGGGACTCCCTACGCGGGTATACCGTGGTGGTCGTTAGCGGCTGATCGCTCATTGGTCTATAATGAGTACCGCTATCTGCCATGGATCAAGAACCTGTCGAGTCACGCGCCCAGGAATCCGCCCAGTGATTCCACAACTTTGTGGGGAGCAATTCAAGCAAACGTTACGCATGGGATAACGAATATCGCTGTGACGACGTTCCCGAACACAAGTAATCCCTACACCTTCCAGTATCGAACCACGTCGTTAATGAACTTCCAGGCCCATCCCTTCCTGGAATCAGCGGACGGCCTCTATGGCGATCTCCTGCCGCTTCGTTGGGCACAGGGGGACGAGGATGTGCCGATGTGGGATAATAATACGATTCCCGCACAGGTGCCTTACGATAGCGATGGCGATGGGATGCCGGATGCCTGGGAAGAAAGATGGGGGTTGAATCCTCTTGATGCCAGCGATGCGAATCTGGATTCCGATGGAGATGGATTGTCGAATTATAATGAGTATCGGTGTGGGACCAATCCGTGGAGTCAGGACAGTGATGGCAATGGCATTAAAGATATTGATGAAGACTCCGATGGTGATGGGCTGAGTAATGGTATTGAGATTAATACATATGGAACGGATCCTGGTGATCCTGACACCGATGATGATGGCACATCTGACGGAGATGAAGTCAATCGTGATATTATGAAGGCTGATGGGCGGCGGGTGACCAGTCCTGTGGATTCGCGGAGCCCGTTGGTACCCAAGAGCATGGTGGCCAATGGTGTGGCTTTGGTTTTACCTGCTCGCAAGACGTTGGATGATGCGGATCGGTTTGATATGAATAACTGGACCGTGGAGGCCTGGGTCAAGCCCCTGACATCCAACGAAACGGGCTCATTGGTCTTGCGCACCTTGAGTGATGGGCGCACCAATTACGCCTTGTGTTTGGAAAACAATTATCCCGTGGTGGCATTCTCCACAGCCTCCGGTTTGCAATATAAGGAGAAAGCCAGTCAGCCTCTGCCTTCCAATACTTGGTCGTATGTGTCGGGAGTGTTCAGCAGTGAATCGCTTCACTTCAGCCTCTATGTTAACGGAGTCTTGATAACGAATATGGTCACCGCTGATATGTGTGCCTCTGGCGAGGGGACGACCACAGTTGGAGGTGGGATCAATGGTCTGATTGATGAGATACGGATTTGGAGTTTAGATCGCTCTGACTCCGAAATTCTTGAATGGTATAACAAGACGTATCGAGCGCCATATGAGGACATTAAAAACGCTATTAGTGTGACAGTCTATTCGAACGGTACCGCGAATGCCTTGTTTAAGGCATTCCTGCAGGAGGCGTTGCCGTCTGGCGTCACGGAGATGCAAGCCAGTTTCCAGGGTGCTGCTAATGCGGCAGGTTCGTTCACGGGATTTCCCGAGTTGCCCAATAAGATGTCACGCCCAGCCAAGGGGGTAATTCTGAGTTCGGGGGACGTCAAGGATGCGGAGGCCACCAGCAATACCTCGGGGTCGAAAACAACGTCATTCGGGACCCCGGGAGATGCTGATCTTACGGCCTTGATTGGGGGCGGTGAGGCGACCCATGATGCCGTGTCGTTGACGCTCACATTTAAGACCGATTCATCTGTCAAAGGCGTGACATTTGACTTCATATTTGCGTCGGAGGAATTCCCGGAATGGGTAGGCACTGCATTCAATGATGATTTTGGGGCTTTCTTAGATGGGGCTAATATTGCCTTTGACAAGGCAGGGCAACCGATCTCGGTAAATAATAATTTCTTTGAGATCAATAATGACGTCTGGAATCCGGGTAATCTTGCTTCTGTGGGTAAACTTAAGGTCAATCTGCCGTTTGAATATGACGGGTTAACCCCTCTTCTGACTACCAGTAAGTCTTTAAAGCCCGGCCTACATACCCTCAAGTTCGTAATTGCTGACACGGGGGATACTGCTTATGACAGTGTGGTCTTCTTGAGCAAATTACGGTTTAAGCTCGAAACTGAGGGGACAGGGAAAGCGTTGGATACGTTCCGTGCATATTATATGTTCGATGATGGCCAGAACACTCAACATACCAACAAGATTACCGGTGTGGTTACAGGGCATGGGGCAGAGGACTTTATGCATCCGATGGACTGGGATTATGCCCTGATGGGATGTGCGTTTAGCACCAATGCGCCCTCGCTGATCGAGCTGAAGAATGATGCAGATGCCAATGGGCTGCCAGATTGGTGGGAACTGTTCTATTTCGGAACTCATGTCGATCCTTATGGGGACAATGACGGTGATGGTTTGAATAATCTCTATGAGTATCTGGCCGGAACGGATCCTGATGTGTGGGATACTAATCACGACGGATTTAGTGATTATGATAGTCGTATAGGCCCAGGGGCTCGTACTTTTGGTGAGTTATATGACGACGGCGATGGTATCCCGGATACTTGGGAAAATCTTTACAGAGGACCGTGTCCGACTACCGGTAAACGCGGGCTCGACCCTGCCTATTATGATGCCAACCTCGATCCTGATGAGGATGGATGGAGTAATTATGCGGAGTATCTGGCGGGGACGGATCCTATTGACGAAAATAGTTATCCCTTGCCTGCTCTTGAAGTACACGCTCGTTACTTTGGCCGGTGGGGCAACACATTGACTGAAGCGATGACGTCACAAGGGGCTGGGCAGACTACTATTGCCGGTGAAGCAGCGGCAACTGCCGCAGCAGGTGCTACCTATATTTCCGGGATACTTAACACAGCGAATATAACGGCAGGTTCTGTCAAATTTATGGTTGCCAATGTAGCAATTGCCTCGGATAACGGGAACGGTGTGCTGGCTGGCACCTATAATGGCGGTACCTTTTCAGGCGCTATAAATTACGAAACCGGAGGCTGGTATCTCACCCTCGCGGGATCGAGTTTTGCAGCATCAACACCTGTAGTCGCCAATTATACATTTGCGACCGGAGGCCAGCTGAAATTGTTATTCTATAAGACGGCGGCGATGGATGGATGGCCAATTGCTACTCTCGATATGAATGGGAATTATGCGAAAGCCACTAAACTCACCTCCGGGCATTTGGTGGAAGGCAATAATTATGTGTTCGCCTATTTGGACCGGAACAGCAATGGCAAGTATGAGCCTGATAGTGAGCCAGCTTGTATTGCGCAGTTTAACCCCATTAATGTTGGTTATGGCACGGTGAACAATGTGGAAATAGGACTTACAGACTCGATGCCGGGGTACCCGCGGTTTTCCTGGCCGGCTGTTGCCAATATTGATCGGTATGTTATCACCAATGCCGGGCCCTCAGGGTTTATTAAAACCATCAATGCGCCCCGCAATTACTGGCATGAAGGCGATTGGCTAAGTGTGGGCAAGTATGGAGCAAATACCGGAACCGTTGTCATATTGATATCCACCAACTTCTGGCCGGTCGGGTATTATACCAATATTTCAGTGGTCGTTTCTGGAACAACGTTAAATACCCCAAGTATTAACACTCCACAAGATACGGTATACGTCTATGCGCGAAATGAAATTCAATTTGCAAGGGATCCTAATGCGACCGGTTATAGGTTCCAGATTGCTCTGACGAGTAATGGAGCGCCAGTGTTTGCGATTACTAATATTGTGCCCTATATGGATATTAATGCGATTAGTAAGATTACACTGCCAGTCTATGCTGGTGACAATTATATCCCTGCAGGTGGTAATTATGCCTCATCGGTATGGACTAATGGACGATACTGGGCTCATGTTCAGGCTTTTACTCCTGATGTTAGCTCATCTTGGTCACCTTGGAGTGCCTTTAATTTCAATCTCCTGCCTCCTGCGAGTGGAGGAAAATCCATGCTTAGTGGTGATGTCTATTATTTCGGGAAAGTTGGACATGGTTTTGGTGCAGGCCAAACCAGTAATTTGACAGTGATTGTGCAGGCATACCAGTCCCCTGGTTTTAGTGGTACGCCGGATGGGCAAGTTCAGATTTCCTATCAGTGCCTGACAAACGCTCCTTCGACGAAAAAGGGCAACTACACAATAAAGGGTCTGAATAATATGCCTTATTATGTAAGAGCATTCATCGACGTGAATGGCAATCGGCAGTTGGATTATTGGGAGCCAATGGGGTTCGTTCAGACGGCTACAAGCTATGGTTATGCCGGCGCACCAGTGGATCTCTCCAGTTCGTCAGGAAGTAGTTTGAAAACTGATGTCAGGATTGTGATTCGTGATCGAGATACTGATGACGATGGGTTGCCGGATGGGTGGGAATGGATGTATTTCGGTACATTGGTCCGGGGGGCGTATGACATCGGCGCGAATTCTCTGAGCCTGATCCGCAATTACGAAATTGAACCAGCCGACCTTGATCCGACCAAAACGGATTTTGATGACGATGGGGTGCCGGATCAGATCGAAATTGACTGGACGGATGCCAAGGCGAGTGTGCCTGCCAATCCTGGACATGGGTATGTGGCGGTCAACTGGTCCAATCTGACCACCTATGCGAACCATGTGTATAACCCTTACGATCCTGTCTCGAATCCGACCGGTACGGATTTGAATCCAACCAAGTGGGATACGGATGGCGATGGGTTGTCGGATGGCTATGAGATTAGCCATGGGCTTAATCCCCTGGATCCGACGGACGGCGCCGCTCAAATTGCGAAGGCTAAGGCGGCGGGGGAAGTGATCCCGGGCATTCCCTCGGTGTCGCAGATCGCCGCAGTGCCGCCAGGTCCCGGCCAGTTTTCCCTGTCCTGGCAGGGCCAGATTGGGATGAGTTATCAGGTCCAGTATAGTGATGACTTGAAGACGTGGACCCCGGCATTGGGTGGACAGCGCTATGGCGCGATACTCCAGACCTATACGGATCAGTCGCCAGCGGTCTCGATAAGGTTCTATCGGGTTGTGGTACAGTAGTTTTCATGGTTTTCGGTTATTTGGTTAATGGTGGTTTGGGAAATAAGAAAGCCCAATAAGCCATTGACCGATAGAAGTCGTTTTCGTAAGTTGCAGTGGTTCAACTAATAAAGAGGGCGGATAAGATATGAAGCACCTATTTCAAAATGCGTTAGTCGTGGCTGTGGGCGTTGCGCTGGTTGGCTGTGAATGGGGCGGCAGCGGTGATAAAAACTCATGGAATGATAGCACAAGCATTGCAAATTTCAGCGGGAGTTATAGTGGGAATGGCGGGTATTTGGTGAGCGATTACTCATCATCTTCGGCAGGTAGCGGAGGATCAACGACTGTGGTTACGGGTGGCTTTATTCCTCCGATTCAAGAAATCAGCGCGAGTTTTTCAGGGAATTCAATATCCTTTACCACGGGTTTCGTGCCGATAAAGCCGGGCTCGATTACCGTGGCTTTTGCCGATGGGGCGAAAGGGTCGGTTACGGATAATGGGGCAGGGGTCTTGAGTGGAACCTACCTAAACACCATTCCGGGCTCTCACCCCGCGAACGGAACAGTTGTTTATGAAAACGGGCAGATTAGCATTTTCTTCCCGGACGTTTTGGGCTTGCAGGGAGCAAGGGTAACGGTACGTTATACCGTGAATTCCGGGTCAGGTGCGACGACTACGACGACATCAGGGTCTACCCCCGGCAGTTCCGGCGTTTCAATATACGCCTTCAATGTCCAGCAGACCGGCAATAAACTCTCGATCATTGATAATAACGGCAGTGTTTACTCCGGCAGTTTTGGGGACGTCAAAACTACAGGAAATCTGTCCGCTGGTTCGTCAGGAGCTGGGGCTGTGAATGGAGATCAGGTGATTGCTCCCTTTTCTGCGGCGGGAAAAAGTGCGGCGGGTGTGTATGTCAATTTGACGGGTAATTTTCAGGGAACCGTCGCGGGGGTTTCTACGGTTACCGAAAAGAGTGGTTCGTCAACAACCACGAAAACCTCTTTTGCATTGACTAGCCGTGTTATCCTTGGAACTTGGATTGAAGATGGCGGAAAGACTGGCGATATCAAAGGTGTAGCGGGGACTTCTTCCACTATCACGGTTTCCAGCAGCACGTCGACAAACGCTCCCTGAGGATTTTTCAGGCGTAACGGAGGGCAGGTCGAATTAATTTCGCCTGCCCTTTTTGTTGGTATTATATAAGGACTGCATTGTGAATGGATTAGAGCGAGATTGAATTATATTCTAATCATAAATAGTTGTGCTATATTGCTGATAAGTAAAGGGTAACTTCATGACCTACTATGAAAATTTAATTCGGCATGTCCATGTGGCCATGCAAAAATATCCCCGCTCGCCTGTTGTGATGACGACCGATACGTTTGAAGTGGTTGCGTCGGGTAAAAATGTTCGCAAGATGTCGTCCGCCATCAAGAAGTATGGCGCTAAAGGGCGCGGTACGGCTGTTTTTCAGAAGCCGAGCACTAATCAGACATTTATCTACTAAGAAGAACGATCATGCTGTTGACGTATCCTTCAGTCGGAGAAAAGCCGCTCTTATTCGTTCATATCGAGGATGTGGCAACTGGGAATCGGACATTGTTTCCCATGCTCCTTGATACCGGGGCTGATGAGACCTGTTTTCCTGCTGCCTATGCGTCTTATTTTGGCCATAGCAATCTGGCTCCAGCAGTGGCAAAAAAAACAATTCACGGGGTTGGGGGGAAATCTGCAGCATTCATTCATAGTGTAAGACTAGTCCTGATTGACCCTGTCAAGTCGTCGAAAACCGCGTTTATTCCTGCCTGGTCTTCTTCTTTGAATAAAGCCACCTTTGTGACTTCTTTGAATATGTCGATGGGCTTACTTGGCCGGGACGTTATGGCGGAATGGAGAGACTTGTCTTTCATATCGACACCCGCCCGAGGCGCATCAAAGTGGGATATTGCGATACATATTTAATTTTTTCGTGCCTTGTGTAATTACGGTTCACGCAAGGTTCGCCCCATAAAATATGCCGATTTCACGTTTGTAATAGGAGGTCACTATGAATGGATTAGAAAGAATGGATAAGCCGCGACGGTGGCCTTTAATGTTGGGGTTGGCATTGTTTGTTGCAGTGGTTTTCGGCGTGATAGGCTGGTCCTATTATCAGCGCCATTGTGCCCTTGTGGCTCCCGATGCCGCCGGGACCCTTTCGACAAGCTTAGGGCAGGCGGAGGCTGCTGCAGAAGAAAGTGCGAAGCTCCCTGTAGTAACCGGCGTGCCGCCGGTAGAGTCAGTGGGCAGTGGGCAGTTGGCCGTGAGCAGTGAGCAGAAGGCCGTTGGCAGTGAGCAGAAAGCAGTAGGCAGTGGGCAGAGGGCTGAGGAGAGTGTGACGCAAACTGTAGTAACCGGTGTCTCACCGGTATCTGTCGTTGCGGAAGCGGATGCACTTCTTGCCGCTGACAAGAAAGACCTTGCCCGTGAGAGATACCTCGAAGCGCTGGCCGCTGGTCCGGATGACGGCTTGCGTACCACTATTGAAGAGAAACTGGGCAAGTTGAGTGCCGAGATGATCCGGTTGCCGTGGGCGATGGCAGAGAAACAGGACTATGTGGTCCAGACAAACGATGCCATCAAAATCATTGCCCGCAAGTTCGGCACCACGGTCGAAATGATCGTCAAGGGGAACGAGTTGAAACGTCCGGATATTATCCGTCCCGGGCAGCGTTTGAAGGTCTTTACGGGTAAGATGGCGATCGGGGTGAGTAAGTCACGGCATGATTTGCTGCTGACAGCCAATGGCCGTTTTTTCAAAAGGTATCGGGTGGCGACTGGTCGTTATGAAAAGACGCCGGTGGGTTCATTCGTCATTACCGAGCGGATCCCCGAGCCGCCGTGGCATCGGGATGATGGCAAGATTATCCCTTTTGGGGACAAGGAAAACATTTTGGGCACCCGCTGGCTTGCGATCAAAGCGTCCGGCTCAACTCCTGAAATCAAAGGCTATGGCATCCATGGAACCTGGGATAATACCTCGATAGGAAAATCCGAAAGCGCCGGCTGCATCCGCCTGAAAAACGAAGACATCGAAGAACTCTTCGAAATGGTGCCGGTGGGAACCCCTGTTGTCATTGAAGAGTGAAAAAGCAGGAAGACTTCACCACCATTAAGCCCGACCGTTGACAAGAGAAAAACGTCCCGCCCCAGATGATTTTTCATACTGGGCATTCAAGGCTTTGATCAAGGGTTGCCAGCTTAATTTCCAATAGCGG
>Ga0118677_10007417_pt1 | contig 18106 bp, 8 predicted proteins | sample AliMusrvi5mmetaG_FD_86154 | JGI IMG/M metagenome (GOLD analysis project Ga0118677, IMG submission 86154) | reverse complement strand
AGCACATCCGCTCGATGTTCTGCTCCGCGGTCTGGTCCGGGTGGATTTCTTCAAGATAGCGGGGGACGCCGCCGGTGACGCAAAGCAGGCGTAATTTCTCTGCCGCCGAAATGTGTCCGCCTCTCTTCCAGAAGGCGGTGGTGCTGTGGAGTGGCAACTCTTCCACCGTGAGGGTGAGTGATACCCGGCCCATGAAGCCCTTGTCATTGAGGATATTACTGTCGATCCAGGATGTGACGGATCCGCACAGGAACAGGATCAGCCGGTCGTTCTTCTTGAAGCGGGTATCCCACACGCCTTTCAGCGTTCCGGCAAAATCCTTGTCCTTTGCCGCCATCCAGGAGATCTCGTCGAGCAGGATGACGGTTTCGCCTTTCGCGGTTAGGCCTGCCAGGGTGGCGAGGGCCTCATGCCAGTTCTCGAAATGCATGGCAGGGAGCCCGAACGCCGTGCCCATCTGTTGGCCGAAGTGGTTGAGCTGGTCCTCATTCCGAAGCCCTTCGCGGGGCGCCAACCCATAGAACTCAAAGAACCGGCGGGTCTTGCCAAATTCCTCGATCAACGTGCTCTTGCCGATACGGCGCCGACCCCGGCATACCACCAACCCCGCAGTGCGGCGCTGGCCGAACTCACGGAGAAGTCCGATCTCGCGTTCTCTTCCCACAAACATGGCCGCCTCCTGTGTCGATTTTAAGTCATAACTTCATATCGATTAAAGCGACGTAAAAATGACATATTGTCAAAAATAAGTCAATCATCATTATCATATGAGCAGACTGAGAAATGCAGATTAGTTTTTGACCTTACCTCTATTTGGTATAGGCGGGCGACGGCATGTTCCCACTGCGTGGGAAAAGAATCCGGCGCTGGGTCGGTGGGTGGCCGTGCAGCGCTACCGCCACAAGATCGGTGAACTCCAGAAGCACTATGTTGACCGGCTTAATCAAATCGGGTTTGTGTGGGCGCCTGCGGACAGGGTCTGGGATGAGCTGTATCAGCGGCTGGTCAAGTACAAGGGGAAGCACGGGGACTGTGATGTTCCGTCATCCTGTCCCGCCGACCCGAGGCTGGCCCACTGGGTGGTGAATCAGCGGCACCGCAAAAAACAGGGTTCGTTGTCGGATGAACGGGTTCGCCTACTCACCGCGCTTGGCTTTCGCTGGGCGGTGTACGGGAAGGGCCAGTCTGAGATGACGGTGGAGGCGAAACGGAAGGGTGAGTCCCAGCCGGCCACGGAGGTCGAAGTCGGCCCCGAGGAGCACCTATACCTGGTTTGCGGGGAATATATCCAGTATGGCGGCTCAGGGCCGTGTCCCGCGAAACTGGAGAAATACATAAAGCTTCATGATGGGGAGTTGCCGCCCTGTATCATCCTGCCCTGCACCCCAACGGTGTTCCGGCCCGGGAATCCTGATTCGGCTCGTGTGCCCGTCCGGAAGATAAAGTGGAGCGGCAAGGGGCGATTCCGAAAGCGGTTCGGGCGTCTATCGGCGATGTTTTCGTCGGAAACGAGCGGGAGATTCATTGATAACTTGTTTGAACACACGACTAAAATAGGCACGGTTTGGGAATCCTGTCTGTTCCGCGATCAGGTCAATGCTTTCGTCGGTCTGCAAAAGCAGGCGAGCGGCTTCCCGTACACGCATTTCCGAGACATACCGGGCTGCCGTGGTGCCGAAGTGATGTTTGAATACCCGCTCGAACCCCGCCACGCTCAGTCCGGCACATTTGGCGAGGGAAGGGTTGGCGAGGGATGTTTCGAGGTTTTCCTCGATGTATTGCCGGACGTGCGCCAGGTTGTCTGGCAATGGCGGCTGCCAGCGAAGTTAGCGCCGGGCCAACACGACATGAAGGAGTGCCAGACTGTTGCGGAAGTCGGTAACCGGGGGGGGGCAAGTTGTCGGGCCAGAACGTTGACGTGCTCCGGCGGTTAGCTGGGGAACTGGCCGACATCAATGAAATAAACACTGGCGGAGATCCATTGCATAGGTGGCTTTGAGGTTGACCAGGGGCACGGATGACTCCCACGTCTGGCTGGAGTAGAGGAATTGCTATGTTTTTATTATCTTGCGCTATCATGCCTGTTTCTGAATAATATATTAATCAAATTTGCAGTAAGGAGATAAGATAATGTTTTGTTTTCTTCGAAATAGTGTGATGTTGGGCTGTGTTCTGTTGATTTCGGCGTGTGTATCAAGCCCGCCCTTCAGTGTTCCTGTCATGCCGGTGCCGGTGACCTTGGATCCAGTGTTCATGGATCATATGGTTCTGCAACGCGGTCTGCCTGTTCATGTTTGGGGCAAAGCCAATCCCGGTGAGCCGGTGAAGGTTCTGTTTTCCGGCAAGACGGTGCGTGCCGTCGCCGATGCCGCCGGAAACTGGTCTGCCATGCTTCCCTCCCTGAAAGCCAGCGACAAACCTTGTAAACTGGTGGTCCAGGGGCACAACGAGGCGTCGGTCGGAGATATCCTGGTGGGCGAAGTCTGGCTCTGTTCCGGACAGTCCAATATGGAGTGGGGTCTTTTGGGTGTCTCCTCCGGAAAAAAAGACTGCGCGGCGGCCCATTACCCGTCGTTGCGGCTTTTCTCTGTCGACAAGGTGTCGACCAATATTCCCCTGGCCACGTTCAAGGGGACCAAAGGGTGGGTTGTGTGCTCGCCTGAAACCCTCGTGCAGGTGGGGTCGCATTCGCAGTCTTTCTCGGCAACGGCGTTTTATTTCGGACGGGACTTGCAGGCCAAACTGGGTGTGCCGGTCGGCTTGATCCAGTCTGCCTGGGGTGGAACCCGGATAGAGCCTTGGATTCCCCAGAAGCAGTCGGGAAACAACTTCAAATCGTATTACAACGCGATGATTGCGCCCATGACGCCCATGACAATCCGGGGCGCCATCTGGTACCAGGGCGAGTCGAACCTGGGCGACAAGGGGGCTTATGAGCAGAAGATGAAGGATTTGATCAGCGCCTGGCGGGCGGTGTTTGCGCGTCCGGACATGCCGTTTTATTTTGTGGAGATTGCCCCCTTTAGATATGGGAAAGGCGATCCCGCCGCGTTGGGCGAACTCCGTGCCGCGCAGGCCCGGGTGGCGGCCACCGTGCCGCATACAGGCATGATCCACACCCTTGATATTCCCAATGATGTTGGCAACATCCATCCCGATAACAAACCCCAGACCGGGGCCCGGCTCGCCCGGCTTGCCCTGGCCGGGACCTATGGCATTGACCGGGGTAAATCGGTCGTTGGCCCGGTGTTCACGTCGGCCAAACACAAGGCTGGCGGCATCCTGGTCGAGTTCAAGGATACGGCGGATGCCCTGATGACTTCGGACAATAAGGCTCCAACCGGATTCGAGGCGCAGGTTTCCGATGCCGGGACCAATGCCCCGTGGGTGAAGGCGGAAGCGGCGATCCAGGGAGATCGGGTGTTGGTTACGGTTCCCGGCAAGGTTCCCGTTGCGGTCCGCTTCTGCTGGCTTGAGACCGCCCAGACCAATCTCAGAAATGCCGAAGGCCTGCCGCCTTCGCCGTTCCTGACGACTCTGGATTGATATAGTGTCGTTCAATGAGAGGACTTATGTCATGCATCTGCAATTAATTGACTGGGTTATTGTGGCTTTCTCGCTTGGTATCTGTTTCGTGCCTGCGTTGTTTTTCGGGAAGCGGGCAAGTGCGAATACCTCGGAATTCTTCGCGTCGGGGCGGTCTGTGCCGTGGTGGCTGGCCGGCTTATCGATGGTTGCAACCACTTTCAGCAGTGATACGCCTAACTGGGTTACCCAGCAGGTACGCCAGTACGGGGTGGCGGGTAACTGGCAGTGGTGGGCCTTTGTCTTGACCGGTGTGTCCACTGTGTTCTTTTTCGCGCGATTATGGCGGCGTTCCGGAGTCATGACGGATTTGGAGTTCTACGAGTTACGGTATTCAGGGAAAGCGGCCTCCGTGGTACGCGGATTCCGGGCAGTTTATCTTGGCCTGTTTTTTAACTGTTTCATCATGGGTATGGTAACACTTGCCGCCTGCAAGATTGCCAACATCCTGTTCGGTTTGGCTCCCTGGAAAACAATTCTATTTTGTGGTCTGATCAATGTTCTTTTCGCGGCTCACTCCGGACTGTGGGGGGTGCTTGTCATTGATATGGTTCAGTTCTTCATCAAGATGACGGCCGTCATTGCGGCGGCCTATTACGCGCTAAAGGAGGTTGCCAGGATTTCAGGGGTTGGTGATGGCGCCCTGGCCGGTCTTCATAAACTGGTGGAGAAGCTTGGCACACAGCAGGTCAATTTTACAAATGGCGTGCCAGTCATGTCTGCGATTGACGGAAAGGGCCAGCCGATCTTGGATATTCTGCCTAATTTTTCAATGGGAGAACTGGCCCTGATGATTTTTATTGTTCCCATTGCCATTGGCTGGTGGGCTAACTGGTATCCAGGCGCCGAGCCTGGCGGAGGCAGCTATATTGCGCAGCGTATGCTGGCGTCAAAATCAGAGAAGGATTCACTCGGCGGCACTTTGTTTTTCAACCTCGCTCATTACGTGTTGCGGCCCTGGCCTTGGATAATCACCGCACTGTGTTCAATCATCGTTTTCCCGGAATTGAAGGATATCCAGGCGGCGTTCCCCGGAGCTGACCCAAGACTTATCGGCCATGACAGTGCATTTCCGGCCATGCTCAAGTTCCTCCCTGTTGGATTTGTGGGGTTGATGGTGGGCGGTCTTATCGCGGCCAACTCGTCTACGATTTTGACCCATCTGAACTGGGGATCATCCTACCTGGTGCATGATTTTTACAGGCGGTTCATGGCGAAGAATGCAAGTGAACGGCACTACGTGAACGTGGGGCGCGTCTGCACGGTCATGCTCTACATTTTTGCCGCGTTGCTCAGCACGGTGTTGACCTCGGCGCAGGATGCCTTTGAGGTGTTGATTTCCATCGGGGCGGGCACAGGACTGCTCTACCTGCTTCGCTGGTTCTGGTGGCGGATCAGCGCCTGGTGCGAGGTTGTGGCCATGATCAGTTCGTTTGCCATTACAATTGTGTTTTTCATCATGAAAAAGACCGGGCATCCGTTGCCATTTGCGCATACGGTATTGTACTCCGTGGGTTTTACCTCGGTTTGCTGGTTGATTACCGCATTTCTTGGGGCCCAGACCAGTCGGGAAACCCTGATAGCATTCTATAGGAAGGTTCATCCCGCAGGCCCGGGTTGGTCGACCATACGCAAGGCAGCCGGCGAGAGTGAGACCGATGCGGCCCTTCATGGCGATCATATGGGCATGGCTTTTGCCGGTTGGATCTCGGGGTGTGTTACAATCTGGTCGTCGCTTTTTGCGATTGGTAATTGCCTTTATGGCCGCATGCAGACGGCGATTCTGCTCGGGTGCCTGTTCGTTGTCAGTGGAATAGTCCTTCTTTATGTTATCACCCACCTGTGGGATAAGAATACGAAGGTCAATTAATATCATGATGATAAACGATGCAATCGCGGATCCACCGCGCGCCGACACCCCCAAAAAAGTGTGGCGGCGTGGCACCCTGATCTATACGGCAGGCGGCTTGATGGCGCTGTTCTTCTGGCTGCTCTGGGGGGATTTTGCCTGGAGTATGAAAGAGAGGGCGATTTATCCGGTCGCCCAGTTGCTTTTGCGGCAATTCGGGGCCAGGGATGCTTTGGTGGGCCTTTTGATCGGGTCGCTGCCCATGGCCATGGCGATGATTCTGGGACCGGTGATCAGTGTTCATTCCGACCGGCATCGCGGACGCTGGGGGCGGCGTATTCCCTATCTGCTGATTCCAACGCCCTTTGCCGCAGTCTCGATGATGATGCTGGCGTTCTCGCCGCCGCTCGGGCAGCACCTTCACGCCTTTCTGGGCGCCAACTCCCCTGGAGCTAGTGCCTGTGTTCTCATTGTGTTTTCTGTATTTTGGTCGCTTTTCGAGGTGGCAACCACGGTTGCCAACACCATTTTGGGTGGGCTTATCAATGACGTCGTGCCTGAGGAAATAATCGGTCGTTTTTTCGGCCTGTTCAGGGCAGTCAGTTTGGTCGCCGGTATTGTGTTCAACTTCTCGCTTATGGGGAAAGCGGAGATGCATTATGTGGCGATTTTTGTTGTGATCGCCGCTTTCTACGGTCTCGGTTTTGGCATGATGTGTTTCAGGGTCAAGGAAGGCAGCTATCCTCCCGTGGAATCCCTCCCGGTAACGAAGCATGGCGGCAAGTTCTGGAGCGGTTTCAGGGCCTATATCCGGGAATGCTACGCTCATTCTTATTACCGCTGGATTTTCCTAGCCATGACCCTCGCGGCGATCTCCAGCGTTCCCTTGAACTCGTTCAGCCTTTTCTATGCGAAGAGCATCCATATGAGTATGGATTCCTACGGGAAATATCTGGCCCTCACCTATGGAATTTCGTTAGCGCTTGCCTATCTACTTGGTTCACTGGCGGACCGCTTTCATCCGCTTCGCTTAGGTATAGTGGCCATGGCGCTCTATGCTTTGGTCACTCTCTGGGGCGGACTCTTTGCCACCACCAACGCAACCTTTGGAATCGCGTTTGTGGGTCATGGGGTTCTTTCCGGCACTTATGGAACTGGCGCGGCGTCACTCGCCCAGAGGCTTTTTCCTCGCACCAAATTTGCCCAATTCTCCTCAGCCCAGGGTATCATAGGTTCTTTTTTCTATATGATTGTGCCTCCATCAGTGGGTATTTTCCTTGACCTGACAGGACATAACTACCGCCATACTTTTACCATGAGCGCTATTCTGGCCACCTTGGCGGTGATAGCCTTGCTGGTTGCCCACCGGGGTTTCATGAAACTCGGGGGTATGAACAATTATGTGGCCCCCGAATCATGAACCAACCAAACCAGAAATATTCTCGTCGTCTTACGCTCGACGTCTTTGCAGGGTTGCTTACGGTTGCTTGCGCTGCACTGATCAGCGGATGTATCAGGCCGCTTGAATCCGCCCCAAACAACATCGCATCAAACCGGGTTATGGGGAGCGCTGTGCTCCCCATCGAGTTCGAGTCCGGCATTCCTGCGTATATAAGAGCCAAAGGCGGAACCCTCTGGCGTTCAGATCGCCATACTCAGACGGATCGTTATTCCCTGGCCTGGCGGTGGCGTCCGGGAGATACCCTTGCCATCCGGACCCCGGTGGACTATCACCCCGCTACAACCACTCCCGTACAGAGGATGGGACCCGTCTATAACGACTACGGGAAACCTCTCGGCATCAGCTTCTCAATCCATGTGGAGGAGCCCTCGGATGGAAAGCTAATCCTGGCCATCTGCGCGGGGGACAAGGACTGCCTCACCACACCCATCCTCCTCAACTTTAAGGGGTGGCGAAACATGGCCTTTCTCTTTGATCGAGGTGATTTCAAGGGCGCGCCCACAGCGGGTATGGATCGCATCGAGTTCCGAGGAACTACCGACAAGGAGAGCTCTGGAAAGCCGCGCCAGGAATATCTGGTTCACCTTGACCAGATCGTGCCCTGCGCTGAGGTAGACCCGAGGAACCGTGAAGTTGTGCCCTCCGAAACACCGCTGATGAAGCCGAACCCGGTGCGCCGTTGCAGGGGCGCCTGGGACTACTACGACTCGGCTGAAAAGTGCCCGCTCGAACCGCTGCGCGCGCCCACCCCGGCCGAAGCCGAAGGGATGAAAACGATTGAAAACCGTATGCGCGAGGGACTTGGCGGCTTCTCTGGCAAAGGCCCTGCGGCAAGCGCCACGGAGAGCGTTCTCGGACGCGTGGCGCAATACCACATTGACTACGGGCCCGGCGGCGTGCGGCGTCTGCCGGCCTCGCTCAAGGAACCGGTCCCGCTCAGCCCCCTTGTCCAGTCGGTGGGAGGCGCATGGCTTCACGCGCAAACTCCGGCTGAACGCGCCGCCCTGCTCGATGCCGCTTTGCGCTTGTTCGATTACATGGCCGACCAAGACATCGGTCTCGCTTGGTACCCCGGTCGCGGTACGGCGGAAGGGTTCTGGCTGATGCGCGACGGGCTTGCCCAAAGTGGCAGGCTGCCGGAAGTGATGCGTTGGCTACGTTCAAAATACAGCTTCAACCGGGTTTATGACCGGGACCGTAATTTCGGCGTGGAGGGCATGAAAGGGGAAGACACCGACACGCTCTATACTTGCTATCCCGCGATGTTGTGTTGCGCGATGTTGGAGCCGGACGAACAAAAACGCCTGCGCGATCTCATTGCGTTGACGCGCTGGTATGACGAGGTGGCCCTAGCCTACGGCCCCTCGCTCGTCAGTACATTAAAACCCGATGGAACGCTTTCTCACCACGCCGGGTTCAGCCAGCACTACGGCACATACACCTTGTCGGGTATCATCAGATACCTACACTATCTCGTCGGCACGCCCTTCATGATCTCCCGCGAAACCTTGGGACGGGTCCGCCATGCCCTGAAAACCGAGTACTTCATGTACGCCGGGCCCTTCATCCCGGGCGCTTTCAGCGGCATTGCCTGGGCACCCCAATGGACGCACTCCCTGCCTACCGCTTGCGCCTCGTTAGCGTGGCTGGGGGAACCCGACGGAACCTTTGACCGGGAGTTTGCAGGGATGTATTTAGCTATTACCGATGCTAAATCCCCTGATGCTAAGAAGTTCCTCGCCGGAGGTGCAAAACCGCTCCCGCCTTCGGATGGACATCTTACCCTGCCATGGGTCGTGGGTGCCGTGCATCACGCGGCAAACCGTCAGGTCAACATCCGGGGGTACAGTCGTTATTGCCATGCATTTGAGAACTGGCCCTGCAGTCCTTCATGGGCGCGCTATGCACTGTACACCCATTTCACCTCGTACGGTTTCACCGAGATCCTTGAACCGTTCTCCCCCCGGCAAACCGAAACGGCCAATGGTCTGCCCGATCTCGGTCTCGATTGGACGCGGATGCCCGGCACGACCGTTGTGCGCCTGCCGCTGGAAGGGATCCGGGCGCTCGTCCTGAATAACGAAAATGAGCCTTCGGAACACCTGTACTCCGATGAGAAGTTCGTCGGTGGAACGCAGTTCGATGATGGCACCGCGGTTTTCACCCAGCGTCTCCATGGCGACCGGAAATACGGCCTCGATTCCCTTTATGCGTTCAAGAGTTGGTACTTCGCCGGCGATGAGGTGTTCTGTTTGGGTAGCGGAATCAAGAGTGATGTCGCCAACTATCCGGTGGAAACCACGCTATTTCAAACCTTCATGGGGACAAATGCGGCGGTACTGGGAGGGGTCACCCGGTCATCGTTGAGTTACGGTGCGCCGGACGGGAGCGCAGACTCGACGGTTTCCATGCCCGGCCTGATGGCGATTCCCCAAGTTGGCGCCAAAGGCATGTGGATGGTCGATCCGCGCGGAATGGGCTGGTGGGTTGGGGGAGGACAGAAGGTCTATGCGGCGTTCCAGAACCAGACCAGCCCCGACTCGTGGGGACGCGGAATCCAAAAGGGCGATTGGGCTGTATGCGGCATTGATCACGGGATTTGCCCCCAAAATGCCTCGTACCGCTACGCCTTTATCCTTCGGGCTGACGAAGCGCGGATGAAGCAGTTTTCCAAAGCCATGGCGGGCGCCAACGCGCCTTGGCAAGTTGTAAGGGCCGATGACCGGGCGCATATCGTCCATCATCTGCCGACCGACACATGGTTCTATTCCCTGTACGCCATGGACTATCATCTGAACCAGGGACCCTTAAAAGTGGCCACCTCCGCCTGTTCGGTTATGATCCGTCCATCATCTTCAGGCGGGTATTCCCTGGCGATCGCCGACCCCGATCTCCGCCTCTACGAAGGTCCCGTGGATGATCTCAACATTGACAACACACGGAGGGAGACCTCTAGCTACAGCAAGTTCTGGTTCTGGAACGAATCCAAGCCCTCGGTTGTCCGACTGGTTCTGAATGGCGACCTCAAAGTTGAATCCGCCAAGTCCGGCCATTCCGCCACTCCAGCGGGTCCCGCCGTAACAACGGCATCGGGCGACGGTGGGACGACGATGATTGCCGTCACCTGCCAGAACGGTCTCACGACCACGGTTCAAATCGCGCAGAAACTGTAATCAAAAATAGATTGGATCATAATATCCACGATGGAAGCACACCGAAGCCGATCGCGCTTGTGGCTGGGTAAATAGGTGGACTTCTCGCAGCCAATATTGTATCAAGTGATTAATAGATTATTCATAAGACTGCTTTGTTGTTTGAGAGGGCGAGTGAAAATCGTTGTGGGAGGCAATTAAGGAGAAGATAAAGAATTTGAACAGAATCACATATAGACCGAGTTTCTCGTTCATTCTCTGTCTCCTGATGGCCACCATTCCCGTCTTTGCCGAGTCTTTCTTGAAGCGAGACGGAAATCCTGCCCCGGAGGTGTATGGGAACTATATCCCCGCGCATCTGGGGAAATTGGGTGACATGCAGAGTCACGGTATAATCTTCCAGTCCGATCGGGAGCTGCTCTACGATTTTGATGGCGAACATCCCATGGAGGGCGTTCATATCGAAGGGGGGCGGGGGGAAATGTCTTCCGACTACTTTATGACCCGCGGAAGATCTCTTCTGTGGCATACGGGGGAGGGCGGTGCCATCATCTTTGATGCGGGGCTAAAACTCCAACAACCCAGGGGAAACCGCTTCTACAACCTCTCGATGGGGCTTTTCCTGGCGTCCCGAAATGAGCGGGAGCCCGCCCCGTCTTTTCAGGTGGAACTGGTCGACGATCAGAGTACTGTCCGCTACAACACCACTCTATACCTCCATAGGGTGGGCTGGAATCTCCTGACTGTTTCACCGGGAGTTCCCCTAGGCACACGGATCGCAAAAATCCGCCTCTCAAGGATGTCCGGGCCACCAGTATCCGTCTATCTCGATAACCTGATGCTGGGAGGATTCGTCGGAGTTGAGACTCCAGGCATACTCTTACCAGTTGTATACTTTGAAAGGGCTGAGAGCGACGCCTCCCGATTGCTTTTGCCCGATGAGCGCGAGGCATTCCAGACCATTGCCGATCGGATATTACGTCCGGTACGTCCCATCGCGCATCTTGGTGAGGCGACGGTGAAGGCGTATGAAACGTGGCGTAACGCCTGGAACATCGAAAAGAAAGGTCATTTCGCCAATGGCGAGTTCCCCTTGTCCTACTACCGGACCACACCGGGGGACACGCGGGTGGATAGCAGCAGCTACACTATGTACAACAGAAATCAAGAGTTTTGCGGCACGCTTGGGCGGTTGGGGTTTGATTACGCCAGTTGTCAGGATCCGGCGCAGAAAGCACGTCTACGCGCCTGTCTGGTAGACATGGTCCGCCTGGCCGTCACCTACGGTGGAATGCCGACCGCCTGGTACAATGGGCGTGGCCTTGTGGAAGGGGTCTATTACGGGCGGGACGCCCTGGAGGCGGAAGGATTGCTGGGACCGATCAGTCGGCAGGTCATCATGCAGTACGGGGTGGACCGCATTCTGGATACACCCCCCGTTTGGGAGAAGCCCCCGCTTCGACCGGAGCTTTCCATGAACGGGCCGGAGTTTATATGGAGAACGAGCGCCGACGATCTGAACACGGGGTCCAAGTCCACCGTGCTGACCGTTCTGCTCGAGCCCGATTCCGTAAAAAAGGCTACGAATCTTAAAAAACTCAGCACCTGGTATTCCCGTGTGGCCCTAAGCTATGCTCCGAATGCCAATGGCACACTGAAACCGGATGGATCGTGTTTTCATCATTGGGGCAACCGCTTCGACAATTACGGACGGGCCGGCTTCAGGGGTGCCAGCGATGTGCTCTTCTGGTTCAGCGGCACCCCGTTTCACATTGAGCGGGAGGCGCATGAACGGCTGCTCCACATGGGTGAGACCTTTTGGAAAATGGCTTTTAGTGATGGCGGGATTGGCGCCCCTGACTACTTCTGTCCAGGCATTTCCTTTTCTGAGATTATCCTGAATCTGGCCAGAAGCGGAACGCCTGACGGCCAATCCGCCGTTAATCCCATATTTGCCGGAATGTTCATGGGGATGACGTCCGCACCCTTGCAGCGGGATCATCAAGATCTCATGAAGGCCTGGAAACAGGCAGGAATTCTTCCCCGCACCTCCCGGGACAGCATTACGACCTTAAGCTACGCCGGGATGCAGATCCGCAGGAAAGACGATTGGGCTTTGACGATATGGGGTCACTCCAAAGATTCTTACCACACGCAGTACCTGCGGGATGGTTTTCTTTTCTACAACATCGGCGGCCTTGGGTTCGTTGAGGAAAACAAGAAGCACGCCATGTGGTTGGACTTGAAACAACCCAACCTCGGTGGCCGGGGGTGTCCGATGGATAAATGCCTGGCAGCGGGCTATCATCCCAGTTTCGCGCCTTGCGTCACCGCAGTGAGGGCGGAGTGGAAGACGCTTGGTCAAGGCTACTACCAGCATGGGTCGGGGGCGTTCTCAGGCGGAGTTTCTTTGGGCGACCATTTCGGGGTTTACGTCCAGACCTTCGACGCCAAATCCAATCCGCGAACCTATGGTAATACAGTGGGCTGCGACCTTGCCTTCCGGAAGACGTTTTTCAGCTTCGATCAGAAGGTGGTGGCTTTGGGGCGGAACATCCGTACGGGGAAGGGTCAGCAGGCATTTACCGGCGTCCTTCAGGAACCATCCGAGCCCACCATGCCTGGCGTGGTCTTAGGCGGGCTTCTTGGCGCTGGGAAGGATCTTGAGTCCGGCATCCCCAGCGAGACATTGAGGTGGGCGGAAACCGCGGAGAAAAATCTTGGGGTCTGGTTTTTTCCCGGCCAAATGATTCGCCGGGAAGAGGGCCAACTCGCCAATGGTCCGCGCACAGGACACATGACGCGGCTTTATGTGGAACACGGGACGAATGCCGAAGCTGGTTCCGCTTCATACGGGTTCATTTACACGATTCGGCCCCATCCGGGGGAGATGGCCGCTTTCGCGAGCGAAATGGATTCACGCTCCGCCCCCATCCGGCTGTTGCAGGATGAGGACTCCTTACAGGTGGTTTCTGATGTCACGCAAGGCGCCACCGGTTATGTTTTCTACAAAGGGGGCGAAACGCACGGGACCGATCTTTTCTTCGCCGCCGATGCACCCTGCCTGATCATGACCCAGTCGAAAGAAAACGGCAAATCAGTGGCATTGGCGGTTTCAGATCCCAACATGCACATGGAGCCCACGAAAGAAAACCCCTATGGTTACTCCATGCCCGCCGAGATTCGCATTACGATCAGGGGCGGATGGATCTTGAAAGAGACCGTCGCGACGGTGGGCTTGCCGCCTCCCCAAGTGAAGGTTGATTCGGACGGAAAAGGAAACACCATTATTCAGGTGGCGGTGGTGGACGGACTCAGCACTGAAATGCATCTGGAGAAGTTAGGGGATAACCAGTAACAAAAAGGGAAAGATGAAACATGAATGATGCTGTAACAAATAGATTAGTAAGTGCGGTTGTTGTGGTCATTGTGTGGTGTGCCTGCGGTGTGGCGTTTGGAGGGGTTGAGGGTTTGATTCCGAAACCGGTCAAGATTGAGGTGCGTGAGGGTAGTTTTGTGATCGGGCCGGAAACGCGAATTGTTATCGAAGATGCGACGAAGCCGAGCGGGGAATATCTGGTTGAGATGCTTCGTAAGTCAACCGGATTGCCTCTGCCGATCGGAGAGGGATCTGGGAAGAACTCAATCTTGCTGACTCTTGCCGGGGCGAAGGCGGAACTTGGCGCCGAAGGTTACGAGCTTGAGGTGAAGAGTGATGGTGTGGTTGTCCGTGCGCCGAAGGGGGCGGGAGTATTTTACGGCGTGCAGACGTTTCTACAGTTGCTGCCGCCGCAGGCTTTTTCGACTAACCGCGTGGAGGGTATTGAATGGAAGGCGAGCTGTGTGAAGATCGAAGACAAGCCGCGTTTCGGGTGGCGCGGATTGATGCTGGATACAGGACATAGATTCCAGAAGCTGTCGGTGGTCTACCGGTTTATCGATCTGATGGCGATTCATAAGTTCAATGTATTTCACTGGCACATAACGGATTTAGGAAACTGGCCGCTGGAGATCAAGGGCTATCCGAAACTGCAGGAACAAAATATTCGTGCGAGGGGCGTCAGGAACTACACCCAGGATCAGGTGCGCGATGTGGTCAAGTATGCTGCGGCGCGCTACATTACAGTTGTGCCGGAGATAGATATGCCGGGGCATTCGGGACCCGCGATGGTAGCATATCCGGAACTTGATTGCCCGGGACAGCCCAGGGGCAAAACCAACCGGGAGCGCCGGCTGCCGTATTGCGTGGGAAATGAACAGACTTACGAATTTCTTGAAACAGTGCTGACACAGGTCGTTGATTTGTTCCCTTCAAAGATTATTCATATTGGCGGCGATGAGGTTGAGAAATATCGTTGGCTCAAATGTCCGGTCTGCCTGGCGAAAATGAAATCCGAGAACCTGAAAAACGAACAGGAGTTGATGAGCTATTTTATAAAGCGAATCGAGAAATTCATTGATTCAAAAGGGCGCCGACTTATCGGGTGGGATGAGATTCTTGAGGGCGGCCTGGCTCCTCGTGCGATGGTGATGTCCTGGCGCGGCACGGTTGGCGGGATCAAGGCCGCCAGGGAAGGGCACGATGTGGTGATGGCGCCGACTAGCCATACGTACTTCGACTACGCTTACAAATATACCCCGCTTGAAAAGGTTTATACGTTTGATCCGATTCCGCCGGAGCTGACGCCTGAAGAAGCCAGGCATATTCTTGGCGCCCAGGCGCAGATGTGGACCGATAACAACCCGTCAGCGCAATTGATCGAAGCCCATGTTTATCCGCGCGCCTGCGCGCTGATCGACCTGATCTGGAGTGATCCCCGTCCGAGAGACTGGGACGAGTTTGTGAAGCGGCTGGAAATACATCTAGAGCGGTTAAAGATACTGAATGTTCAATATTCAGCATTAGAAACAGCGCCGAGTGCTAGTAAGCCGGATAAATAACCGGAAAGCAACGTTCGGTGATGCCGGGAGATATTCGGTGGAATCATGTTGGAGTGTGGATAGGAGAGACGCAGCGCTCTCCCGAGACGATATCCCTCGCAAGGAGTTGACAGCAAAATGAAGAGAGACTTGATGTACGGAATCCTTGAATCAGTCGGCCAGACGGGAAACCGTCTGGCGAACCCCCCCGCTTGAAGAACAGGATGCGGTCCCGCCAATAAATAGAGGCGGGATGAACATCCGGGTCTGTGATGGGGCTGGGCCGAAAGGCCCGGCCTGGGCGTGAGTTTGTCATATGGAAGGAAATGACCGGAAAAAGTGACGGAAGGGGGACCCCTATCAATTCTGGTTTCTAGGTATGACACTGAGTCCCCTGGGGCCGTTGCGGCGACTCTTGTCCGCCTGTCGCGGCACGGAATTCTCCTTCCACATTGAATAACATTCACTGCAAAACAAAACCCGGAGGGGCCCCCGTAGATCGCAAAAATCTGAAAATTGAAAAATCAGAATTATTTCTTGAACATTCATGGCTTGTGGTGCATAATCAATTAATCAATTGGAATTGGAGCAACATCATGAAATCAGTAATCAAAATGTTGATGTGTCTGGCGATGGCGTTGTGTTTGATGGTGGCGTCGCCTGTGTTGGCGACGGATGTGGATGTGAGCACGGACATACCTCCCAGTACCGGTAATACCAGCACTGACTTTCGGTTCGGCGTCAACGCGCCCAACATCACTATGAATATCAATAGTGGAGGCATTCTTACCGCTCAAAAAGGTTACATCGGTTTGAATGTTGCCTCAACAAACGTCAGTGTCAATGTCAACGCTGGTGGCGTGTGGACCAATGCCAGCGACCTTTATGTCGGTTACTCGGGCAGCGACAACATCCTGACCATTAGCAACGGTGGCCAGGTTTTCTTTAACTACGGGAATGGAGGTGGAGTTGGCAAGAATAGCGGCAACCGCAATAGGGTTTATGTCGGGAGCTCGACGGGGGTCAGATCACTGCTCGATGGCCGCTCTGCTAGCGCTAATAGAAGCTTTTTTGTCGGTTCCGCGGGCAGCACCGATAACCGCATAACAGTTGACCGTGATGGTGTGGTTATTATCACAAATAATATGGCAATCTATTTCGGCGGCATTGGTAACAACATGATTATCACCAACGGCGGCCTCGTCTACGACACCTGTTTCATCGGCGCCAACACAGTCGGTTGCAATAGTAACTACGTCATCGTTGCCGGCGCGAATGGAACGACGAATTCGTCGTGGATAGGAGGCGCGACCATCGGCTATGACGCTACTGATATCGGCAACTGGATGACCGTGTCCAGCGGGGGTATTTTCACCAACGGATACGTGACCATTAACGGCGTTGGCGGGACGCTCACCGTGACCAACGGCGGCCAGGTTTTCTGCACCGGTGGCGTCATAGGCAACAGTGTGGGTGCCAGTAACAACTGTGTCATCATTGCCAGCGCGAATGGAACAACGAATTCGTTGTGTGATATCGGGGGCCAATTCTTGACCATCGGCAGCAATAACTGGATGACCGTGTCCAACGGGGGTGTTTTGACCAACGGATACGTGAAAATGAGCGGTATTGGCGGGGCGCTCACCGTGACCAACGGTGGCCAGGTATTCTTTACCACCGCTACCACCATCCCCACCGGTACGGGCGCCAGTAGCAACAACGTCATCATTGCCGGCGCGAATGGAACGACGAAATCGTTGTTGAGCCTTAATGGCCTGAATTTGACTGTTGGTAATAACGCTTCGGGCAACGGTAACTCGTTGAATGTGATCGGTGGCGGCATGGTGACCAATCTCAACATTCTGACTGTTGGCGGCAACAGTACTGCAAGTAACAACATGGTTCAACTTGCCGGGGGTGGTCTGCTTGAAATTAAAACCGGGATCACGGTGGGCTCCGGTGGCAATAATACACTAACCAACCAGGGCGGTATCCTCCAGTTCACCATAGCGGTGCCGACGATCACCACCAATGTCGGCGGTAATGTGATCGTGATGAATGGTGGCACGCTGGGGTACCGGGGAATCCAAAGCGGCGCTCTGCCAAAACTCACAGACAACCTGGCTGCCTCTTCGATTGGAAACCTGGTGTGGCTGGGGAACAATACCCTCCGCCTGAATAACTGTCTCGCCACCAACTCCCTCGTCACCGGTTATGTCTTTGGAACCGGCCAGCCCAACGGTGCCCAGAACTTCGGCGCGCTAGAGTTGGTCGATGGAACCACGGCTGTGAACGGCAACCATCCGCTGACAATCGACAGTACCGGTTCGTTGCTGGTTTCCAATACCACGGCCACATTCGGGAGTGTGCTCACCAATAATTCAGCGAGTGTCAATTTGGTCGGCCCCAGCACCATTGCTGCCAGCGGGGGCATGGTATGGTTGAATGGGTCGATGTCCACGACCACCGTCGGTCTGGTCATCTCCGATATCACTACAACCAACGTGTTGAGTAGTGGCGCCGTTACTTTCTGCCAGTTGGCGGGGGCGACACAGCAGGTCAATGGCGTCGTCTCCGGCGCCGGCAATCTGCTCAAGACGGGAGCGGGGGTGTTGATCCTGGCTGGAAGCAATATCTATAGCGGCGTCACCACCGTCAGCAATGGGACGCTCACGGTCAATGGCTCGGTCAATAGCGCCGTCAACGTGGCAGCGGGCGGGATTCTGAATGGCACGGGAACCGTGTACGGCGTGGTGACAAACTCTGGTGCCATTGTGGCCACAATCAATGGGAACGGTACGGCATCAGGTCCGGTGGTGAATGGGAACCTGGTACTGCAGGGCGCCTATCTTTCACTCATCAACCCGAATAACCTGTCTGGCAATAACATCTATGTCGTTGTGACCTATACGGGGACACGGATTGGCCAATTGGATCCGGTCCTCAGCAATCTGCCGACGGGATGGCGGATCAGCTACAGCGTGCCGGGTGAAATTGTTGTGAGACCCGGGTATCCAGGAACGATCTTTATGTGCCAGTAGGCTTGTCTTACCAATCTTTTAAATGGGGGATGTAATGAAAGCCACAACCAACATGTTATTTCTCAAGTATCTTGGGATACTGGTGGCATTGCCGGGA
>Ga0118677_10007416_pt1 | contig 18106 bp, 18 predicted proteins | sample AliMusrvi5mmetaG_FD_86154 | JGI IMG/M metagenome (GOLD analysis project Ga0118677, IMG submission 86154) | reverse complement strand
GCCCCGTCCAGCACAAGGATCCGCCCGGCGAGCGCGGTGGTCAGTTCGCTGGTCAGGTCAGATTGTGGCATGCCCGGACCATAACCGATCTTCGGACGGTTGCAAGAAACAAATCATCATATCCGGATATGATGATGGAATGATCATCCTTGGAGCAGGTGAGGGGACATTAGCCCGGCGAATCGGCGATGGTTCGCCGTGGCAGCTTTTGGACTGCGGTGAAAGCGCCAGCGCCTCACCGCTTTGGGGGAGGGCTCTGCATTCTCGAAAACCCTGCTCCCATTTCCCGAATATGTGGAATCAGGCGTGCCGGGAGAGCTTGGCAGCCGTTCGAAAGCGGCGATAGCTCGCCGCAGTCCAAAAGACTACCGGCTAACTGACGCGCTTCCTGGGTGCCGAGGATGACGGTGAGGAAATGACTTGGCACTCTTCAGGGCCAACGGCCTGCCAGCATACCAGCCCATGGCAGCGCCATGGGTAACGGCATCACCCTGAATATTGAGGGCTGAAAGCCCGATCCATCAGACGTTGGATTGCCCGCCAAACATTTTCTATCACGGGCTTTCAGTCGCTCCTTACCGGAACCGGTACTGCCCGTCGCGAACCGAGATCTCGGGCGGGACGTGGAATTTCTCGAAGGCGTCGTATCCCTGCTGGAGGTTTTTCCAGAAGGATTCCCAGGGGGAACCGGCGGCCTTGGCGAGGCGTTCGGCGGTCATGCGGAAGGGGAAAATGTGGACCCGGAAGGCGGCTTGGCCGTGGGCGTGGGCAGCGGCGCAGAGGGTGAAGATCTCTTCGATTTTCGGGTCGGTCATGGCCAGGCAGCCGATGGAGACGCGGTTGCCGTGGATCATGATCAGGCCTCCGGTGCGGCCGAGCGAGCGGTCGAAGGCGTTCGGGTAACCGATGTTGAACGCCAGATGGTACAGGCTGGTGGGGTTCATGGCGGAGGGCGGGACGCTGTAGAACCCTCCGGGAACCTGGCCATCCCCTTCGGCGAGTTTCGGGCCGAGCGTGCCGGATGCGCAGGCGATCGGGTAGCTGCGGAACAATTTGAAGGTGCCGGATTTCGGGCTTTGGACGAAAAGTTCGAGTTCCATTTCCTCCTTGAACGCCCGAATGAACACCGGATCGCCGAATTTCAGACCGGCGGCGGCCAGATCGCGCTCCAGGGCCGGGCGGACCCTGGCGGCGGCGGTCACCGCCCGGGAGTGGGTGGTGGCCGTCTTGGGCGGAGACTTTTCCGCACCACCGGCCAAGCCGGCAAGCAGCAAACAAAGCGGGAGAGAGAGGCGTTTCATGGGTGTCCAGACCGGAGTTACCACCGGTTTGGCCGGATTTCACGGAATTTCCGCCGAATCCGGGTGAAATGCGACCTGCGGGTATTTTAAAGAGACAGATTGCGTCCGGACGGGTTTTAAGCAAGAAGACGTCCGCCACCACCCATGACCCAGCTTTTGATTGACCCCGCTCGTCGCACCGGATGCGAGGATATTGCAGCGCTTACCCAGGTGCTGCAGTCGGCAGTCCAGCGCCAGCGCTCACCCATCGACGACGTATTGGACGCGGACGTGGTCGATGAGGAACCCTACATGCGGGAGTTGGCGCACGATCTCGGCATGGAGTGGCTCGACAACATCCCCATGCCCGAGGTGCCGCTGCCGCTGCGCGAGGCCTGCGGCCCGCGGATCGCCCTGCGCCACCGGCTGTTGCCAGTAGCCATCACCGGCGAGGGCGACAGGAAACGCCTGAAACTGGCCACTTTCGATCCCTTCAACCTGGTCGCCCGCCAAGCCGCCGCGCAGGAACTCGCGCTGCCGATCGACTGGTGCATGGCCTCCCGCAAGCGCCTCCACGAGGCGCTCCGCCGCCTCTACGGGGTGGGTGCCGACACCTTCGAGCAAATCCTCGAAGGCCGCGATTTCGACTACGATCACATCGAGGCCGGCGAGGATGAAGCCAACGTCATCGACCAGGACGACGACGAAGAGGCCAGCGTCGTCAAATTCGTCAACCAGATCATCCGTGAGGCTCTGGACCAGCGGGCCACGGATATTCACGTCGAGCCGCTGAGCACGAATCTGCGGATCCGCTACCGGATCGACGGCCGGCTCATCGAAGTCACCGTGCCGGAAAACATCAAGGCGCTGCAAAGTTCCGTCATCGCCCGCCTGAAAATCATGGCGCGCCTTGACATCGCCGAACGCCGCATCCCGCAGGACGGCCGCATCAACCTGCAGTTCGAGGGCGCCACCATCGACGTCCGGGTTGCTACGGTGCCCACCGTCGAGGGCGAAAGCGTTTCCCTGCGTTTGCTCAACCAGGAGCGCTTCAACATCGCCAAGCTGGCGCTGGAACCCTTCGTGCTGAAGAAAATCGAGGCGCTGCTGCATCTGCCCAACGGGATCATCCTGATCACCGGTCCCACCGGATCGGGCAAATCCACCAGTCTTTATTCGTTCCTCAGCGAGGTGAATCATCCGGAGCGCCGCATCGTCACGGTCGAGGATCCGGTGGAAAACAAGCTCACCGGGGTGATGCAGATCGCGGTGAAAAACGAGATCGGCCTGACCTTTGCCAGCGCCCTGCGCTCGATCCTGCGGGCGGACCCGAACATCGTGATGATCGGGGAAATCCGCGACCTTGAGACTGCGGAGATCGCCATTCGCGCGTCACTCACGGGTCACTTGGTGTTCTCCACCCTGCACACCAACGATGCGATGGGCGGCATCAGCCGTCTGGTGGACATGGGGGTGGAACCGTTCCTCGTTTCCGCCGCGGTGCGCGCATTCCTCGCCCAGCGCCTGGTCCGCCGGCTTTGCCCGCATTGCCGGACCCCGCGCCATCTCACCCCGCAGGATCGCCTGGATCTGGGCATCCCGGCCGACGTCATGGGTCAGGCGTATTCCCCGGTTGGTTGCGACCGCTGCCGGACGACCGGGTTCTCCGGTCGCTTGGCCATTTACGAAGTCATTCTTTTGACCCCACAGATGCAGGACCTGATCGCCCACCGCGCCCAAGCCCCGGAACTCCGGGTCCAAGCCCTGCGCGACGGTTACGTTCCCATGCGGGAATACGGATGGTTCAAGGTGATGAAAGGCGATACCACCATCGAGGAAGTGGTGTCCGTCACCTCCTCGGAAATCGGCGGGGACTGAGGAGAATAAGTCATCAGTCATCAGTAATCAGTCATCAGTTATGGAAATGATCAAACGGGCGGCGGGGGAGAAATCAGAGGATCGGTTCTAACGCCTAACACCATTCCCCATGCCGATTTTCGCCTACAAAGCCCTGGCAGCCAACGGATCCGTCACCACGGGCGAGATTGACGCCACCGACCGGCCGGAAGCCCTGCGCCTGTTGGATCGCAAGGGCTTGCAGCCGGTCCATCTGCGGGAAACCACCGGGGTGGTGCGCGGTGCCAAGAAGACCGATGGCAAGGGCAAACCCGCGGACAGCGCACGCGCGGCGGCGACCGCCAAGGCAGAGGCCAAAGCGGAGGGCAAGGAAGCACCCATTCCCGATGGCCCGATCAAACTGAAACGGCAGGAAGTCATCTTGTTCACCGAGGAGCTGGCGGATATGTTAGGTGCCGGGTTGCAGTTGGAACCCGCGCTGAAGTCGATGGAGAACCGCCAGGAGTTGGGCAACCTCAAGGCGGTTTCTTTCAAGGTGCGCCAAATCGTGCGCGATGGGGTGAATTTCTCGGCGGCGCTCAAGAAAGTGAGTCCGAGCTTCGGGCCCTTGTATTGTTCGCTGGCAGCGGCGGGCGAGGCGTCCGGCGCGCTCGACACCATTCTCAAGCGCCAGGCGCATTACCTCAAGACCTTGGCGGAGTTGCAGGCGCGGCTCATTCTGGCGATGATCTATCCATCATTTCTGGTGCTGGCGGGCGTCGGGGTTTCGGTGGTTTTTGTCACGGTGCTCATCCCGCAGCTCACCGCGCTCATCGAGAGCAGCGGCGGGAAAATGCCGCTCGGTGCCACCATTCTCATTTCCTTGTCCGATTTCCTCAGCAAATGGTGGCTGGTCGTCGTGCTCGCCTTGGTCGCCGCGTTCATCTTCTTCAAAGCATGGAAGGACAACGAGGCCAACCAACCGGTCTGGGACCGGATGAAACTCAGGCTGCCGCTCATCGGCCGGGTCATCGCCAGCCGGTTCTACGTGCAATTCCTCGAAACCATGGCCAATCTGGTCAGCAACGGCCTGCCCCTGCTCCGCGCACTGGAACTCTCCCGCGATGCCACCCAGAACCGCTCGTTGCGGGACCAACTGAACAAGGTGATCGATCAAGTGGGTGACGGTCGTGCCTTCTCCAAGGCGCTGATCCGCAACGGGGCGTTTCCGCCGCTGCTCATCGACATGATTTCCGTCGGCGAACAGACCGGCAAGATCGACCAATCGTTGCGCCGGGCGGCCGAGCGCTATGACAAGGAACTCGACAAGGATCTCCAGCGCATCATGGCGCTGATCATGCCCACCGTGCTCATCATCATGGCGGGATTGATCGGCACCATGGCCTACCTGATGATCACCGCCATCTTCCAAACCATCTCCAACCTCGGAAAATAGTCCTGCCAAACCATCCCGGCGCTCCCGTCAGACACGAACCATTCACCCCATCGCACACGAAATTCCCGACAATTCCAACCCCGCATGGCGTTTATTTACCAGAGGGGCCAACCCCGAAACATCTCCCATAACGATTATGAAAATTCAATCATCTGCCGTCAGAATCCGCCACCGCGCGGGTTTCACCCTGCTGGAAATGGTCATCGTGCTCGGCATCATCGCCATGATCATGGGCGGGGCGATCTTCGCCATGCGCAACATCTCAAGCCAAACCAAACCCACCCAGGCAAAAGCCGACATCAACGCGTTCCTCACGGCGCTTGAAGCGTATCGGCTCAACCACCCCACCTACCCGCCCACCCAGGAAGGCCTCAAAGCGTTGGTGACTTCCAGGGCCATGACCAAGATCAACCTGGATCCATGGGGTCGCGAGTACGTTTACCGGTTCCCAGGCTCCATCGATAACAGCAAACCGGAAATCATCAGCCTCGGTGAAGACGGCCTGGAACATACGCCGGATGATATCAACAGCCAAGACATGTAACAACACGGCGGGTTTCTCGCTGGTGGAAATCGTCATGGTCCTGGTCATCGCAAGCATGATGATGGCCGGGGCTCTTGGCTTGATGGTTTATTCGTCCGACGAGCGCGCGCTGCGCAGCGCCTCGGGGGAAATCGAGATGATGGCCAAACGCGCCCGCATGACCGCCGTGCTCAAACAGACACCCTACGCGCTGGAATTCCGCTTGGGCGTGGTGCGCTTGATGCCGCTGGCCGAGGCCGGCCAGGTCGAGAAACGAACCGTCGGCGGCCGGCGCATCGGCGGCGAACCCGTCACCCCGGTCGGGGGCGAACACCGGCAATACACCCTACCGGCCGGCGTCGATACGCACGTCCGGCGCTGGAATTCCACGGAATGGCTGCTCACCGGCGAGAACTCCATCCACGTCTGGCGCTTCGATCCGACCGGTCTTTGCGAACCGCTCGGGGTGCGGCTCACGCTCAACAAAAGTTGGTCGGAGGACATCTATCATCCGCTCACCGCGACCATTCGTGACCGCCAGTTTGAAGTCCGATGAAACGCCCGCACCAGCACGTCAGACGAGGATTTCTTCTGTTGGAGATGATCCTGGCGCTGTCGGTATTCGGCATCACCACCACCGGTTTTGTGGTGGCCTTGCACCGGATGGGGACCGTGGCCAGGCTCGCCCAGAGTGAAATGCGCATCACCCGCATCCTCGACAGCGCGCTGGACGAAACCTTGTCGCTCCCAACGCTCGAGGAAGGCGTCACCAGCACCACCGTGCCAGGAGCCGGCGTCGAACTCGCCACCACCGTCGAATTGCTCGACAAAATGGAGAATCAGGACGGTCAGATCCTGCAGCAAATGTACCGGATCGAAGTCAAGGCAAGATGGTTTGAAAACTCGACGTGGCAGGAGCGCATCGTGGAAACCTGGCGTTACGGACCCATGTATCAACCGTGAAACAGACCCCCGTCACTCCCCGTCATTGCGGATTCACGCTGCTCGAAGTCGTGATCTCCATCGGCTTGATGGCGGTCATCATCGCCATGGTGTTTGCCACGGCCCGCACGTCGCTGGCCTTGGGCAACAAGATCGTGCAATCCCAAAACGAGGAAATGCTCCACCAGGCGTTCTTCGAGCTGCTCAGCCAGCGGTTTTCCTCGCTGCCGGGCAACACCCGCTTGGACCTCAAGGTCGAGGGATCCGGGTCCCGTCGCCTCTCCGAGCTGACACTCCAGAACGTCCCGCTGAGTTTCACCTGGGGCGGTCAGGAACGCATTGCCAAGGCCGTGCAGATTTCCACCGTCAAACACCGCGGCGGGATGCTCGACATCGTGCTCAGGTATTACGAAAACGAGATTCTGGAAGGTTCCGCAGTCACTCCGGGCAGCACGCCCGGTGACAACAAGCCCTTTGCGGAAATCGTGTTGCTGGAAGACGTGGCGTTCTTCGACTGGCAGGTGTTGGACGGCACCTCCATGGAGTGGCAGGAAGAATGGGACATCCAGGGGAAATTGCCGATCCAACTCGAACTCATCATGGCCATCGGTGCCAACGGCGAGGAAATGCGCCATGTCTTCTGGCTGCCTCCCAAACAGAATCCCGAAGTGGTCATGCGCCAAATGATGCAAGGCGGCGGCGCAGGTGCAGGCATCACCCCAACCGCTCCCGGGGTCATCCCATCCCCTGGCGGAGTGAACATCGGCGGCATGCCCGGCGGCGGCCCCGGCGGCAGACTACCCGGCGGTGGAAACATGCCCGGCGGCGGCAGCCCACCCGGCGGCAGTGGCAAAAAAGGAAAATAATGGGAACCGCTATGAACCACCGTATCTCCCATATCAGGAAATCCCGCCGGGGTGCCGCTCTTCTGGCCGTGCTCTGGCTGATTGCCATTCTCGCGATGGCCTGCATGACGGCGCTGCACGTCATTTCCTTCGATATGCAGATTGCCGGGGCGAAAATCCACGGCTCGCGCGCCCGCCAACTCGCCGAAATGGGCATCGCCGTAGGCTGCAATCCCGCCGTCAAACGCATCGACCCGATTCTGCGCCAATTGAACGGCGACACCGGCGAGGGCTTCGAAGTGAGGATCGCTTCCGAAGGCGGACGCTTCAACATCAACTCCCTCCTGCTCCAGGGCGAAAAACCCTTCCTGACCAACATCTTCTGCGATTGGGGAATCGACCCGAAGGACGCGCAAGCCATCGTCGATTGCCTCACCGATTGGGTGGACGCCGATGACAACGTTTCCCTCAACGGCGCGGAAAAAAACGAGTACGAAAAACTCGGGCGGGTCAACCAACCGTTCAACCGCCCGTTTTACAACCTCGACGAAATGCGCCTGGTGCTCGGCATGGATCTCGTCGAACGGGCGCGTCCCGATTGGCGGAACTGGTTTACCGTCTGGAGCGGCGGTGCTCTGGACCTCAACGAGGCGGACGCCGAGCTGATCGCCGTCGCCGCGGAAACCACCACCGACCGAGCCGCCGTCATCCCGGAAACCGTCCGCGGCCCGGATGGCCAGCTCGATACCGAAGACGATGCCCGTTTCACAAATGCGTCAACCGCGCTTGATCTCTTGGGAATAAATACGAATGCTCGTCCCGACCTCATCAAACGTTTCACCGTGAACGACGCCACCACCCGCATCGAAAGCATCGGTTACGCGCAGGGGGCCAAATGCAAAATCATCGTCATTGTCCGCAACCGCACCGGAAAACCGGCCCTTCTCGAACGCACTGAAGAAATTATCCCGTGAGCAAAACCACCGACAACGTGCTTCTCGTCCCCGGCGAATCCGGGTGGGAAATCTGGACCGACCGGGGCGAGGAAGGATTCGTCCTGCGCAGCGCGACCGGCCTCGGACGCGCGGGCGATCTCACCGGGATCCCGGCCGGCAATCTGACGATGTTGTTTCCGGTGAAGTCGCTGACCGCCGTGCCGATGCGGGTGACCAGCGAGGACGACGCCCTGTTTTCCGATCTGGCGGCCCTTCACGCCGAGCGGCTCGGTCTCCGGCCGGACCCCATGGCCGGCCAGCTCACCGATGTGTTTGTGATCGCCCGCGAAGCCGAAAACACCGCCTTGCTCGCGGTTTTCCTGCGACCCCCCGGCGATGGCGACCTGCCTCCCCGCGGACCCAAGAGTTTCGATATTTCCGCCCGCGTGTTTCCTGCCAGCGGTGATACCCTGGCGATTTGGAAAGAATTCGGCCGCTGGGTGTTCGCCGTCTTTTATCAGGGGATCCTCGTCTATTGCCAGGCGACCGCGGTCGAAGCCGAATACCCGGACGAATCGATGGCCCGCGAAATCCGGCTTTCCCTCATGCAATTGGCGATGCAAGGGCTCGAGGTTGACCCCTCCCGCGTCGTGCTGTGGACCAACGATGAAACCACCGACCCCTCGATCCTGGCGAACGCATTCAAAAAGCCGGTCGAGATTCTGCCGCGACCCGTGCCCGTGCTTCCCAGCCCGCTGAGCAAATTGTTGCCTGCCGACGTGCGTGCCGCGCGCCGGGCCGCATTGCAGCGTCGCAACCTGATCCTCGGCGTGGCCGCCGCTGTCATCGTTTACCTGGGCCTCATCGGCTGGCTTTGTTACGGCTTGTGGAGAACCACGGCGCAAACCAAGGACCTCCTCATTCAAGCCCGCAAGGTCAACCCCGCCGGCAATGATTACGCCCTGTACAAAGCCAAATGGGAGGAACTCTCCCCGGTCATCGACCTCACCAATTCTCCGGTGGACATCCTCAACCGCATCTACTTGCGCATCCCGCCCAACAGCAACCTGCGCCTCCAGGTCGCCGACATCAGTGCCACCGAAATCAGCCTCAAAGGCGAGGCACCGACCCTCCCGCCCGTCAACACCTTCAGCCTCAAACTCCAGGAAAAAAACACCGATCTCTCGTATTTCACCTGGAAAACACCGGAACCCACTCCTTTCACCCGCGGCTTGGAATTCACCTACACCGCCACCATTCCCACCAAGGATTCCAAGCCGTAACCGACAAATCACCCACGCCACGGCATTCATTACGAAAGCACCAAATCCCAAGCACGAAATCCCAAACGAAGAAATGAAGAATCCGCTCAACATCGCCATTCCGTCTCTTCCCTCTTCGATCTTCGTTTAGAATTTAATACTTAAGATTTAGAATTTTTCCTTCCCATGTCTCCTCGCGAAAAAAAACTCCTGATGTTCTTCGGCATCGCGGGATTCATCATCATCAATATCTTCGCCTGGAATTTCTACACCTCCACGCGCAAGGTGGTGACCGGCAAGCACGACCAGGCGGTCAAAAATCTGGCGAACGCACGCAAGTTCAACGAATCCCGCAAAAAGGTCGCCGAAGAGATGAAATGGCTTGCCATACATGAACCGGAGGCCGCCGCCAAGCAGGACGTGCAGACCAAACTCTACCAAACCTGCGAAACCGAGGCCAAAGCCAGCAACCTCACCATCAAGGGCCAGAAACAGTTGCCGAGCGACACCGAACCCACTCGCCATTTCCATCGCGCCAAAGTCGAAATCAGCGTGACCGGCACCGATCAGGCGCTTTACCAATGGTTTGATCGCGTCAACTTGCCCGACCAATTGCGCATCGCCTCCCACATCCACGTTTCACCCAACCAGAAGGACAAGTCCCAAATCGACTGCACCGCCACTGTCGAACAATGGTTTGTGCCACTCGCATCTTCCAATTGACCGCAATTCCTGTTTCGTTCGCACCGTAACTCCCATATCCACCAGCCATGAAAACCGCATCCCGCATTTTCCTGCTCACCCTTTCCCTCGCCTCATGGGCCGCGGCGGATACTCCGAAAAAAGCGCCGATCACGAAATACACCGGCCTCTGGACCAAATCGCCCTTCACCGACCCGCCGCCGCCGCTCGAACCGACGGAAACCGTCAACCCGCTCGACGACCTCGCCCTCCTCGGGGTGGCACCGATCCGTTCCGGTTACCGCGTCACCATGGTCAACAAGAAAAAACCCGAGGAGCGCATTATCGTCACTTCCGATGACGAAAAAAGCGATTTCAAGATCCTCGAAGTCATCCGTAAACCCTACGATCCGTACGGCACCGTGGTCCGCTTGCAAGCCGGCAAGATCACCGGCTCCGTCTCGGTCGATGAAAAACTCCTCGTCCTTTCCGCTCCCAAGACAAGCCCGAAACCGCCCGGCCAACCCGGCGCCAACATGCAACCGCCTCAACCCGTCTTGCAGCCTCAACCCGTCCCGGTAAACCAAAATCCGGCTTCATCGCGGCCCCGCCCGCGCGTCGTCCCACCATCACCATCCCCGGCACCCATGCCTGCATCATCCCCAGGCGCCCCGTCCGGATCCCACTCGCGGGGCCGGGGCAGCTACGGCCGTTAGTCCGATTTCCCATCCGAACTTCATCCATGTCATTCCATCGCCCTATCTTTCTTCTCCTTCTCGCTTGGGTCGCCGCGACCGCCCAACAGTCCGCCGAGAAACCGCCTGCCGTCACCGAGCCGAGTGTCGTCCCTCCCCCGACGACGGGTGGTGGCTTCGCCACTCCAACGACGGGCGGCCCCGTAACCCCGGGCGGAATCACTCCGTCCCGCCCGCCCGGCACGAACACCTCCCCACCGTCGGTTCCCGTGCCCGGTGGCATGACACCACCGTTCACCGGAGGCGGTCCCAGCGGCAAAACCCCGTCCAAAACCCTGTCCAAGACGCCTTCCAAAGCGCTCCTGAATGCTGCCGGGCTGCAACCGGATGTCGAACTCGGCAAAACCAAGATCGTCGAGGAAATCTTCGAACCGAAACTCAGCGGCAACGACCTGGCCGGACTCTATCGGCAATACACCCACCGTCGCGTGCTCGTTTCCTCCGCCGCCTCCAACGCCGAATTCTCCTTCGTCCAGCCAGCCAGCCCGGAGGATCCGCTGACCTTCGAGGAGGCCGCCGAACTCCTCAAAAAGGCTGCCACCATCGAGAATTTCATCTTCGTCCCGGACGAAACGGACCCCAATCTCGACATTCTCATGCTGGCCACGGCCAACCGTCCGACCGTTCGCGGGATCGGGGTTCACAGTGATCGCAAAGTCCTCAACAGCGATGGCAAACTTGTCAATGATGACCAGCCCAGCATCAAACAGTACAGCGAAAAGGACCAACTGCCCGAAGGCGATGAAGTGATCACCTACGTGATGCACCTCGAAAATATCAAACCGGCCGACGCACAGAACGCATTCCAACAAATCATCGGCCAGTTCAATGCCTTCGGTTCGATCACCCCCGTGCCCAACGCCTCCGCCGTGATCATCACCGAAAACACCTCGCTCATCCGCAAACTCATCGAACTCAGGGAGGAAATCGACAAACCTACCGGCGTGGTGGCCAGCGCTTGGAGCACCGTCGAGTACGCCGACGTCACCGAGATCGCACAAACGCTCACCGAGCTTTTCACCGCCCAGGCATCATCCCAAAAAACCGGCGGGGTTCAGCAGGCACCTGCTCCGGCACCCGCCACGGGTGGCAATCCTGCCGCCGCCGCCGGCGCGGCAGGGGCAGGCCACTCCGGAGGATCCGGCGGCAGCGTCGAGGATATTCCGGTCCAGATCATCCCGGAACCCCGCACCAACCGCATCTTCATCATGGCGCGGCCCATCCAGATCAAACAAGTCCAGAACTTGATCAAACAGTTCGATAAACCGACGAGTGACAAACCCTACATCCGCAAACTCCGCTTCCTGACCGTTTCCGATTTCCTGCCCATCGCCAACGATGCCCTCACCCGTGCCTTCTCCGGCACCGGCGAAAGCGGCGGCTCCAAAGGAGGAGCGTCCGCAGGCGGCCAAGGCAGCCGCAGCCAAACCGGCAACCGCACCCAGCAATCCAATACCTCAGGTTCCCGCACCGGCTCCAATTCCCGCAGCTCCGGCATGGGCGGAACTTCCTCCGGCTTCGGCGGTTCCTCCGGCATGGGTGGCTCATCCTCCGGTTTCGGCGGCATGGGCGGTTCCGGCGGCATGTCGAGTGGCGGCAGCTCGCTCAATGCCCCCACGGCGAGTTCGGCACCCGAATCCATCCTCGTCGGCCGCACCCTGCTCGTCGCGGACAATATCACCAACTCCATCGTCATCCAAGGCCCGCCCCCAGCCATCGAAATCATCAAAACCCTGCTCGACCAGATCGACGTGAAACCCGACCAGATCATGATCTCCGCCGTCATCGGCGCACTCAACCTCACGGACAGCAAGTCACTTGGTCTGGACTACCTTGGTTTGGCCAACAACTTCGCCGGTCGCGGCGGTGCGGGCACAGGCCCTTCCTTGCCGATTGCCCCATCCTCCGGATCGCCCGCCGTTGGCACGCCTGGCACCCCAGGCTATGTGGCGGCGATCCCTGCGGTTGGTGCCTTTAACCCTGGCGTGCTCGCCGCAACTGCGGGCCTGCAGCTTTATGGGAAAGTCGGCAACCTGAATGCCTATCTCTCCGCCTTGCAGGGGCGCACCGATTTCACCGTGCTCTCCAAACCCCAGGTCTTCGGCTCCAATAACCAGAAACTCACGATCTCCAGCGGCCAGCGAATCGCCATCCCCACCGGTTCCAACACCTATGGTGCCGGCTCCACCGGCACCGGTTCCACCCAAATCCAATACCAGGATGTGGTGCTGAAGCTCGAGGTCATCCCGCTGGTCAATTCCAAGAACGAAATCACCATGCAAATCGCCCTGGGTGACGACCAGGTGGAAGGCACCCAAACGATCCAGGGCGCGGGTCCCGGCGGGGGAGACATGACGGTGCCCCTCATTTCCACCCGTGAAGTCATGACGACGGCCACGGTGGCGAACAACGATACCGTCGTGCTCGGCGGTTTGATCACGGGCTCCATCGAACACTCGAAAAGCGGAATTCCCATCCTCTGTGATATCCCTTACCTTGGGAGGCTCTTTTCGACCAACACTGACAAAAAGAACCGCTCTGAACTGCTGATCATGTTGCAACCTTCCATCGTCAAGGATACCACCTCGCCCAACAGCGCCGAGGAACGCATCAGCGGCGGATACAAAGCCTATCCCAGTGCCCGCAAATTCTCCGACACTGGCGAAATCCCCGGCGTGGACAAACTCCCGCGCCTCGACAAACCCCCAAAAAACGCTTCGCCTCCCAAAGCCAAGGCGGTTGACCCAGACCGCTCATCCGGTTCATCCGTCAGACGCTCAATCCACCCGTCCGCCGTGCATTGAAGAGACTGCGGACCTAACGGTCACGCGGATCCCGGATCTCATTTCTTCCAAGTGAGCGACAACCTGCGACCTGCTTTCGCGCAATCAAGCAGATACAGGTTGATCAGGTTCTGGTATGGTATGTCGGCGGCCATGGACATCGACTTGAAGTAATCGATGATGGCCGGCTCCAAGCGAATCGTGACCGCTTTCTTGAGCTTCTTCGTGTATGGATTCCGTTTGGCCAGCGAAAAGTCGTATTCCGTTCTCATCTCTTTTTTTCCCAGTATGGTTTCTGTTCCTTGGTTCCGGCCCTCCTGGCCGATATGATTCTGATCGATGAACCGGTCTTGCGGAAGCAATGGACCACGACCAACATGCGTGGTTTGCTGCTTCGCCCCATGATGATGAAACGCTCCTCATCCTTGGAATGATCCGGGTCAGGAATCACCAGCGCGTCTGCGTCATGGAACACCGTTTTCGCCTCCTCAAAGGTGACGCCGTGTTTTGCGGTGTTGGCCGCCGCCTTTCTCGGATCCCATTCGCAGGAGAGCTCATTCATCCGGCATGAGCAATACAACGTATTCCAAGAATGTTCAAGGATTATTTCCCGGCGCTCCACGGTCCGCTCACCTCACCGGGTGACGCCCCGCTCGGAGGATTCGATGAAGCGGATCAGGCGCGACACCTGCGGCGTGTCCGCCTCATGGGTCGCCTTGAGCGAACTCAGCGCGGTGGCCAGATTGACGTCTTTCTTGAGAAAGAGCTTCTTGTAGGCGGCCTTGAGCGCGCGGATGTCCTCCTCGGCAAATCCCCGCCGTTGCAGTCCGACCAGGTTGAGGCCGCGGGTGACCGCCGGAATCCCGTCCACGATCATGAAGGGCGGCACGTCCTGGATCACCTTCGACAGCCCGCCGACAATCGAGTGCGCGCCGATCCGGCAAAACTGGTGGGCGGCGGCCAAGCCCGAGATGATGACATGATCCTCGACCACGATGTGACCGGCCAAGCCCACTGAATTCGACAGGATGATGTGGTTGCCAAGCTGGCAGTCATGGGCCACATGCGAATAACAAAGCAGTAGATTGTGCGAACCGATCCGCGTCGGCGATCCCTCGTGAGTACCCCGGTGAACCGTGCAGTTTTCCCGGAACACATTGAGATCGCCCACTTCCAGCGAGGTCGGCTCCCCGACATACTTGAGATCCTGCGTCTTCCCGCCCACCACCGCGAACGGAAAAAACTCGTTGCCCCGGCCGAATCTCGAATGCCCTTCCAACACCACATGCGAATGCAGCACGCACTCGTCCCCAAGTTCGACGTTCGCCCCAACCACACAGTAGGGGCCAATGCGAACCGAATTCCCAATCCTGGCTAACGGCGAAATGATGGCGGTCGGATGAATCACAAGCCGAATTTCCGCCCATCCCCCGCCCCTGACCAGCCTTTTTTCCGGCAGATTCCAACAATCCCGACGGAATCGCACGCCAAAGAAGCGCCACCGGAAATCACTTGCCTCCGCAGGGGAGATCCATACGCTGCCGGCCAACCAAATCACCCGAACCGCCATCACGTCCCATGCAAAATTCCGTCTTTGATTTCAAGCTGCCGAAGAACGAGCCCGTGTTGTCGTATGCTCCCGGATCGCCGGAGCGCACGGCGCTGAAACTCGAGTTGGACCGGCAATCGGCCATTGAATTGGAGATTCCGCTGATCATCGGCGGGCGCGAGGTGCGCACCGGCAAACTTGGCAAGGTGGTTATGCCGCACGCCCACGGCCATGTGCTGGCCACCTATCACATGGTGGGGGAAAACGAAGTGCGGATGGCGATCGACGCGGCGATGCAGGCCAAGAAGGTATGGTCGAACATGCCGTGGGAGGAGCGGGCGAAGATCACGCTCAAGGCGGCCGACCTGCTGGCGGGCAAGTACCGCTTCGTGATCAATGCGGCCACCATGCTCGGGCAAAGCAAGAGTGCTTATCAGGCGGAAATCGATTCCGCCTGTGAAACGATCGACTTCCTCCGTTTCAATGTTTATTTCGCCAACCAGATTTACAAGGAACAGCCGATGTCGTCGGACGGGGTCGTCAACAAGACCGAATACCGGCCGCTGGAGGGATTCGTGTTCGCGGTGTCGCCGTTCAACTTCACCGCCATCGCGTCCAACCTCAACATGGCGCCAGTCGTCATGGGCAACACCACCGTGTGGAAACCGGCCACCACCTCGATCCTGTCCAACTATTATCTGATGAAGGTTTTCATGGAAGCGGGCCTGCCCGCCGGAGTGATCAACTTCCTGCCCGGACAGGGCACGGTCATCGGCAAGGAGGTCTTCGCCCACCGCGACCTGGCAGGCCTCCATTTCACCGGCTCCACCGACACCTTCAATTATTTCTGGCGCCAATTCGCCGAGAACCTTCCCACCTATAAGAACTATCCGAAAATCGTCGGTGAGACCGGCGGCAAGGATTTCATTGTCGCGCATCACTCGGCCAACGCGGACGAACTCGCCGTGGGCATGGTCCGCGGCGCCTTCGAATATCAGGGACAGAAATGTTCCGCAGCCTCGCGCGCCTACATCCCCGCCAGCCTGTGGCCGGCCGTCAGGGAAAACCTGGACACCATGCTCGCCGGAATCAAAACCGGCGACGTGCGCGATTTCTCGAATTTCGTGAATGCCGTGATCGACGGGAAGTCGTTTGACAACATCATGTCATATATCGGCAAAGCAACCGCCAGCAAGGATGCGGAAATCATCTTCGGCGGCAAGGGCGACAAAACCAATGGATACTTCATCGAGCCCACGGTGGTTCTAACAACCGATCCGCATTTCCTCACCATGGAGGAGGAAATCTTCGGCCCGGTGCTCACGGTGTTCGTCTATCAGGACGATCAATACGAGGCCACGCTCGCGCTGGTGGATTCCACCAGTCCTTACGGGTTGACCGGCGCGATCTTCGCCACCGATCGCCTGGCGGTCCTAACAGCCATCGACAAGCTGCGTTATGCCGCGGGCAATTTCTATATCAACGACAAGCCGACCGGCGCGGTGGTGGGGCAGCAACCGTTTGGCGGTGCCCGGAGTTCCGGCACCAACGACAAGGCGGGCGGCAGCGTCAACCTGCTCCGCTGGGTCACCCCACGGACCATCAAGGAAACCCTGGTGCCGCCCACCGACTACAGGTATCCGTTCCTGCGGGAATAGGTCCTCAGACAAGCGGGTACTCCCCGTCGACATCGACGCCGCACCAGCCGAGTTTGCCGAACGCGCGGAGGATCGAGTCGATGGGTTCGCCATCTTCCTCGCCGTCACCGTGTTCGATGGTGGCGGCATGGCTGAGTCCGCCGTTGCACTCGATGCTGATCACGGTGTCGTAACATTCGAGGTAGATCCAATCGCCCCACGCTTTGGATTCGTGGCGCGGATCCAGGTATTCCTTGCGCAGTGCGGCGAGCACTTCGGTCAGAGTGGTTGGTGGTGCGGATTGCGGGAGTCGGACGAGGGTTTCCATGGGACGGTATGTTCGTGGGTGCGGAACAGGATGAAACTTAGACGAATTCGTGCGGCAGGTCTAGGATTGATTGCGATGGCGAGTCCACAATTTTTGCAGACCCGCCGTGAAAGGCAATCCGTCCCGCATGTCCCATCCCAAAATCTTTTTTGAATAGGTTGGGACGCATTGCGTCGAAACAAGCGTAAACCAAAAAACACCACCTTATGAAAACACGGATCATCACTTTCGCAATCGCCGCATTGGCCCTCATCGCATCAAGCCCCAAGGTTGAGGCGGGCGGGTTCGTAAGCGGCGGCTTCATCCAAGTCGGCGGTTATCGCTCATGTGACGCGCCGAGGTACACCGAGCGGTATTTGATCGGCTACGACGCGTGGGGCAATCCCGTGTGGGGTTACCGCACGGTGTACGCCGCACCCCGCTACGTCGCTCCGGTTTGCCCGCCCCCCCTGATTTTCGTGCCGCCGGTTCTTTCAGTGCCGTATCCGCATCACCGGAGTCACGACGATCACCGCGGTCCGGTTTTCCGCAGATAGCCCACCCGTGGTGGCTGACATCCCGTCCGCCGGAAATGTGCCTCCGCTCTTGCGCTTTGCGGTTTTCGGCCTATTGATTTCGGCCCCATGCCCACCGTCGCCATCGTCGGCCGCCCGAATGTCGGCAAGTCAGCGCTCTTCAACCGCCTAGCCGGAAGGAAGATCGCGATCGTGCACGACCAACCGGGCGTCACGCGCGACCGGATCTCCGCCCCGTCCAAGGCCACCGTCCATGCCTGCACCCTGATCGACACCGGCGGCATCGGCGGCAACATCGACGATGGCTTCGACGCCCAGGTTTCGATCGAAGCGGACATCGCCATGGCGACAGCGGATCTGATCCTGTTTGTGGTGGATGCCCACGACGGACTGACACCGGTCGATCAGGCGTTGGCCCAGAAACTCCGCAAGGCCAAGCCGCCGGTTCTGTTAGTCCTGAACAAGGTGGACGATCCGAAACACGAGTCGGTGTTCGCGGATTTCTCGCGCCTGGGTTTCAAGTCCAGCGTTTTTGTTTCGGCCGAACACGGTCGGAATTTCGGCGATCTCTGTGACCGGATCGATGTGGTGATCGCGCCGCTCGCCGCGGAAACCGAAGCGGTGGCGGAAGTCGCGCAAAGCGTGGGCATCAAACTCGCGGTGGTCGGCAAGCCCAACGCCGGCAAATCCTCGTTGGTCAACGCCATCCTCAAGGACAAGCGCACGATTGTTTCGGAAATCGCCGGTACCACTCGCGACGCGATCGATCTGCCGTATTC
>Ga0118677_10007414_pt1 | contig 18110 bp, 12 predicted proteins | sample AliMusrvi5mmetaG_FD_86154 | JGI IMG/M metagenome (GOLD analysis project Ga0118677, IMG submission 86154) | reverse complement strand
GCTATACCACCGCCTGTTGAAGCAACAATCATTTCATTACTTGTTCTTCGTATATTCGTACCAAGTATTCCTTTTAAGTTGAAATCTTTTGAAATATCCTTTTTGAAGTTAGCCATTAAATCATAGTTATATTCGCTAAAGATAATATCTTTTCTCTGATAGCCTGATTCAACATTGCTCTGATTTATACTGCCATCAGCTCCACTACCAACCCCAAAAGTAGTACCAACACTTCCAACAGCTCTTCTTTCTTCTTGCAATGAACTGTATTCATCAGCAGAAACACGTCCGAGGACATCAACCCAATCAGCAATTTTATAATTTAATGACGCATTGCCAATAAAACGATTTCTTCCATCGGTTTCGTAATTTTCGTAACGGGTCCAGTAATAGTTGTCCCAATACGCGGGTCCTGATGTGGGATCTGTTGGATCATTATAGTTCCATGTAATATTTCTTTTAGTAAGATTATACATATTCCATTGTTCTTTCATATCAACATTTGTTTCAGACCACTGGCGAAAAGAAGTCATGATATTATCATTATAACCCGTAGAGTTTCTGCCTATGGCATTTTCAGTGATATAATTTGCCGAACCTGTTGCAGTAAGCCTGTCATTTACTTTCCATGTGCCGTTCAATAAAATATTATTTTTCTTCAAATTACTGTTTGGCATTAAACCATTTTGATCGTAATTGGTATATGAAAATCTGTAAGAGCCTTTGTCAATAGCATTTTCTAATGAGACACTGTTATCTAAAGTAAAAGGCGTTTTAAAAAATGTAATAGGACCGTTCTTTGCCGCAACCCAAGGTGTTGCTTTTTGGTAGGTAGGCGACGATGGATCAACTGCGCCCCATTGATATATCATCAAGTTTGGATTGAAATGATAACCATAAGAAGCATCATCAGTTGTTGGAGCCCAATTATTATTATTAGCATCTGTAATCCAATACGCATCATAACCAGCACCATAATCCTTTTGATATGTTGGGAAAGTGCTTTTATCAATAACGCCTACTGTAACACCTGAATTTATTGTAATACCAATTCCTTTTTTAGTTCCGGCTTTGCCTGATCCGTTTTTAGTAGTGATCATTATAACGCCATTTGCTGCACGTGAACCATAAAGTGCAGTTGCAGCAGCACCTTTCAATACGTTTATTGATTCAATATCATCAGGGTTAATATCCGAAGCAGCATTACCATAGTCGTAACTATTTCCGCCCTCTTTTTGGGAAGAAGTATTTGTAACATCATTATTGATTGGAACACCATCAACAACAAACAATACTTGGTTATTACCAGTTAAAGATTTGCTGCCTCTTAAAATAATGTTAGTAGATCCACCCATGTTAGTGGTCCTTCTAACCTGCACGCCTGAAACTTTTCCTGATAGCGCATTTGTTATATTATCTGTTGACACAGTCGAAACCAAGTCGCCTTTTACTTCCTGAGTTGAATAACCAAGAGATTTTTTTTCTCTGTTTATTCCCAGAGCAGTAACAACAACACCTTCAAGTATTGTCGAACTTGTTTCTAAAGCAACATTTATTGTTGTTTGAGAGCCAATCTCAACTTCGTGTGTCGTCATTCCTACAAACGAGAATACTAGCGTTGTAGCTGTTTCGGGAACAGTAAGTTTGTAATTGCCATCAATATCGGTAACGGTACCGGTTGTTTTACCTTTAACGATAACTGCAACTCCTGGTAAGGAAGTACCATCAGACTTGCTGGTTACCTTCCCTGTAATAGTCTTTTGAGCAAACATCATTGTAGTGCACAAAAGAAAAACCCCCAGTAATAGTAATAATTTTTTCATTTTGGAAAGTTTTAGTTTGTAATTTATTTTCGTTGTAAAAGCAAAATTAAAACATTTTTATTAATACGAACAATAAAAATGTTTTTATCAGAAATAGATTCTTTATGATTTAATGATAATAATTGGGAACCAAATAAATATGGTTTTTATAATAAACTGTGATACAAATAAATGGGAAGTTATTAAACAACAATATGAATATTCATAACTTTAAACTATTTTTGTTAATTAGTGTCAAACAGAAAAGTCCATTTTCTTCGTTAAGCTTGAGAAAAAAAAATCTTATTTCGCCTCCGATAACTATCGGAGCTCATTATATCGCATTTATTAAGATAAATTAAGCTTTTTTCGCTTCATAAGCCTCGAAACTGAACTTTTCGTATCAAACACTGGGTTTCTGTTCAAACAATTAAAAGCTATTACCATGAACCTCCAAAAACTATTTCTTGCTATTTTAACAATAACAACAGTAAATTCATTTTCACAAAATTGCCCTTTCGATCTTAATAAAACAGACCCTTTTAATGGAGAAAGAGAATTACGTATTTCAATAAAGTATAATGAATCTTTCAGCCTGGGTCTTTATAGAAAAGGAGATGTATATCGCATTGAATCAAACGTAAATATGACAGGTAAAATAAGTTTTTCTCTCCCTGCTGACAGTAAAATGGATTTGAAACTTGGCAATGGCAAAGTGCTTACACTCTCTTCTGCCACTACTGCTGCCCCTGTTTTTTTCAATGAAAATGAAAATACAAGTTATAGTATTTCATACACCATTTCTGAAGCGCAATTAGTGGAAATTGCTGAAGAAGGTGTTCAGTATATAAGAACACACCTTCAGGGAGAAGCCTATTATGACTATGAAATGAAAAAAAATGAAATTGAGGAAATAAAGTCAAATGCTACATGCATTCTATATTATCAGGTAGGAAAAGATGTTGAAAAGAAAACTATTGCACCAAGCGGGTATTGTGAATTATTTGGCATGGGAATCGGAATACCTGTTGGCGGTTTTGCTTCTAAAAAAGGCAATGCGTTTGGTGGTTATGCCTATACGGGATTCAATTTAAACTTTTCGGGTGGAATCCCAATTAAACATTCTAACTTTGGTGTTGCCTGGATGTGTAGTGGTTTTATCAACTCTTTCGATAATATATCTTATGTGTATAATATTTCTAAAGCCAACCAAAATAATAATGGGATATCGACAAAATATGGCGTTATACCGGGCACACATCCTTATTACACAGGAAGTTTTATAATGGGTGGATTATTTGCAACTTATCCGGTAAATATTTTTTCTTTCGACTTCAGAGCAATGGGAGGCGCTATGATAGCACATTTACCTCCTATATATTACACAGCCACAGCAGAAGCAGAAGGTGGATATTTCTGGATGGACTCCTGGTCTGTCCCTGCCTCAACAGCTACTTCATTTGCTTATGACTTTGGCGTTGATTTTCGGGTTAACCCCTTAAATAAGTATATCTACCACAAATACCACAGGGAAAGAGCAATGTCTCTGATATTGGGCATTGATTACATTGCGGCTAACCTTAAAGTTAATACGACACAAGAAATTACTAACTCGGGAACCAATTCTTACGCTAACCCCATTGCCACCTTTACCACCAATACGCCTATTACCAGAATTTCTCCCATTTCAATGTTAACTATAAGTATAGGAGCTGCTTTAAGTTTCAGGTAAAGAGCTTTCTTGCCGTCACTAAGTCAGGGCTTCACTCCAAGTGAAACCCTGACTTGCCAGAAAAGTCGCAGAGCGACGATATTATGGTAAAAGAAACCTTTTTAATGAAATAAAAGCTCTGTAGGAGCGACATTATGTGCTAATCCACATACCTTACCCTGCATTAAGTTTCATTATCAAAATATTTAATCTAATTAATTATTTTTAAGTGATTTTGTTTATTCTAAATAATCAAATATAATGGAATCTTTATTTATAACAACAAAAAAAGCTGCCTCTTTTTTTACTTCTGAGACAGCCTTTTTAAATTAATTTTCTGTTACGTTCAGATTACTTTTCTTTGACGTCTTCTTCTTTCTCTTTCAGCAGGCTTTCATCCTTAACATTTTGGGGAATTTTTACTTCTGAATCAAGCACTTTGTTGTCAGGTACTTTCTCAATAAGCGGTTTTTCTTCTTTCGACAATTGCATATCATCAGAAACCGCAGCTTTATTTGCTTTGATTGCTTCAAAAGCAAGTAATCTGGCACGATACGAATGATGAATAGCCTTCATATATTTGCCCTCTTTGAACATCTGACGGGCATACTTTTGATGATGCACAGCTTTTACAACATCACCGGTATATACTTTCCCTACCTCTACAGCTCCTTTAGCTTTCATTATGATGCCATTGGTACGGTTTAAAAAAGCTTTTGCTTCGTGTTTACCACCCTGAGCAAAAAGATTATTTGTTTGGCATATTAGCGCAAACGCAATAATTAAAAGCAAACTAAAATGTTTTTTCATTGGTTATAATTTTTAATGTTATATTACAAAGGTAAGACTTATTGAAATGATGAATTCTTAAAAATTATTAATTCATACAAAAATATGCTATACTTAAAAATTACTACTTTTGCATCCCAAATGGACACACTATTATTTCAAACGGCTATCTTACTAACTTTTGCTTTGTTCGCCATCCCAAAGCATTTCCAATATTACTGGGGCTTGCTGTTGCATACAAGTATTATTATTATAAGTAGTTTCTGGGCTATTCAAAGTTTATTTATAAATTCAGAAGCTTTAAAAATAGCTTTTATGCCTTTTATGGGCAATACACTTTATATAGAAATTGACAAGCTTTCAGCCTTTTTTATTCTGGTGGTTAACTTCACAGTTCTTACAGGTTTCATCTATGCTAAAGGTTATTTAAGACCTTATCTGGAAAAGAAAAATAAAATTGAAATGGCCCTGCATTTCTTTAGTTTCCTTTGGTTGCAACTATCCATGCTTCTGGTTCTTATGTTTCGTGATGCCCTGGCTTTCCTTATTGTATGGGAATTGATGGCCCTTTCTTCATTTTTGCTCGTTATTTTTGAGTCAGAAAAGAAAGAAACCATCAGAATAGGCATTCAGTATCTCATTCAGATGCATATAGGCCTGATATTTATTTTACTCGCCTTTATAGGCGCTTACATTGGAAGCGGAGGGGCTTTCAGTTTTGAGGGTTTAACAGAATATTTTTATACCCACAACCCCTTTGGCGTGTTCTTTCTCTTCTTTGTGGGCTTTGGCATCAAAGCAGGTTTTATCCCGCTCCATTCGTGGTTGCCTCATGCACATCCTGCTGCACCCTCGCATGTGTCGGGGGTGATGAGCGGTGTGATGATTAAAATGGGCATTTATGGCATTTTAAGAGTGCTTACTTATATTCATCATGAATTACTTTACATCGGATTGCTTATCCTTGCTATATCACTGATTTCAGGAATATTGGGTGTTATGCTGGCCATTGTTCAACACGATGTTAAGAAGTTGCTGGCCTACCATAGCATTGAAAACATTGGCATTATAGGTATCGGCATCGGTCTTGGCGTTATAGGCATTGCTGTTAATATTCCTGTGCTCACTGTATTGGGTTTTGCCGGAGCTATTCTGCATGTTTTAAATCATTCTCTTTTTAAATCTTTGTTGTTTTTTACAGCGGGCAGCGTTTATCAGCAAACCCACACCCGCAATATTGAACATCTGGGCGGCCTCATAAAGAAAATGCCTAAAACAGCACTCTTTTTCCTTTTGGGGGCACTGGCTATTTGTGGGTTACCTCCTTTTAATGGCTTTATTTCTGAATTTCTAATTTATTCGGGAATTTTCAAATCCTTACTTCCCGGAAATCTGTTAACAGATGTTATTTTGCTCATTAGTTTTACAGGGTTAGCCCTTATTGGAGGATTAGCCGTTTTTTGTTTTACTAAAGTTTTCAGCATAATCTTTTTAGGCTCTCCACGTTCCGATGTTGTGGCACATGCCAGAGAAGTAGAAAACACTATGATAGTACCAGACTTATTAATAGGCTTTATGATTATGGTTATCGGATTCTTCCCTGCCTTGTTTATAAGCCCTTTGGCAAGTGTTGTTGGCCTTTTCACTAAAGACACCTCATCCATACAGCAGATGATTCCGATTCTTAACAATATAAGCATTTCATCGGGTGTATTCATTGCACTGATAGGATTTTTATGGATTTTAAGAGCATGGCAGCAGAAAAAACAACTTCTGAAACAAGAGGCTACCTGGGGATGTGGATATACCGGTGCTAACCCTGCATTGCATCAATATACAGCTACTTCTTATGCAGATAATATTGTGCAACTGGCTAAGCCCGTCCTTAATGTAAAAAAAGATTTTACCCCATTTAAAGAAGGAGAAATCTTTCCTGAAGAAAGAGTCTTTGAAACACATTCGAGCGATATTATGGAAGATAATTTAATAATTAAACCCTCAGATAAAATACTATCATGGTTTAATAAAATAGCTGTTTTTCAGACAGGTAAAATTCAGCATTATCTGCTCTATGCACTTATTTTCTTAATAGTAATTACTATTATTACACTTTTGAACTGGATATAAAATGTTAAGCATACTGTTAATATTAATAGCCGCATTATTCTTCCCCGGAATAATAAACAAAGTAAAGGCTAAGATAGGCGGACGTAAGATGCCATCAGTCTTTCAACCTTTGTTTGATGTTATTCGTTTATTTAAAAAAGGAGCCATTTATAGTCCGGTGACCAGCCTCATTTTCAGATTAGCGCCCATCATTTACTTTGCCTCTGTTCTCATGGCCATTTTATTCATCCCTTTGGGAGGCCAGAAGGGCTTACTTTCTTTTGATGGTGATTTCGTATTTTTTGTCTACATTCTGGCTATTGGCAAATTCATGCTTATTATTTCTGCCATGGATACAGGGAGTGGCTTTGAGGGCATGGGGGCTAACCGAGAAGCCTTATATTCCTTGTTGGCAGAACCTGCTTTTTTTATCTTGCTGGGGTCTCTGGCTCTTTTTAATGATATAGCTTCTTTCAGCGATTTGTATTCACTCATGCATTCCAGTACCGACCTGACTTATATAACAGGTGTAGCAGCTATCTATGTGTTAATGTACATGGCCATGGTTGAAAATTCACGTTTACCTGTTGATGACCCTAAGACTCATCTGGAGTTAACAATGGTTCACGAGGTTATGATACTGGACAACAGCGGCTTCGACCTGGCTTTAATGCACATTGCATCGGGACTTAAATTTGCCATTTATGGTACATTGATATCCAATTTTATTATCTACACCGCCTGGCCACTTTATATTCAGATCTTCCTGTTTTTTATTATCCAGTCTTGTTTTGCTGTTGTTATTGGCATCCTCGAATCATTCAGAGCAAGGAATAAAATGGAGAAAAATCCGCAGTGGATTCTTATGTTATCTGCTATTGCCGTGGTCATATTTTTAACAACGTTAATAATAACTCATAAAATAATTTTAAACTAAGAAATGACATTATTATTTATTATATTATATGCTGCAACCCTTATCTATTTTGCCCTTTCAGAAAGAGTAAGAATGTTTGTCGTGCTTTTATCTATTCAGGGAGCCCTTTTATTTGGAGTGGTTTTTTTCAGCCTTTATAAAATAGAATTATTCGACTTTATCTTTATCCTTATTGAGACTATTATGGTTAAATCCATTATTATTCCCTGGTTTCTTAATAAAGTGCGCAAACACAATAACTTAAAAAGGGTGCACGAGCCTTTTGTACCTGTTTTTTATTCTATCATAGTTGCCGTTATAAGCTTATTATTCAGCTTTCTTGTGAGCAACTATCTTAAAGAAAACCAGATACATACCGTTTATTTTACAGTGGCATTTGCCTCTGTTATTTTTGGTTTATATTTCATCATCATACATAAAAACCTTTTTTCTCACCTGGTAGGTTATCTCATCATAGAAAACGGCATCTTTTTATTTTCTCTTACTGTAGGGAGTGTCATGCCTTTAATGGTTAATCTGGCCATTTTATTAGACGTTTTTATGGGTGTACTGGTTCTTGGAACATTTGTAAACAGAATAGGAAATACTTTCGACAGTATAGAAATTGACCAGTTATCTAAATTAAAAGATTAAGAAAATGCTCATTATTTTTTTTATAGTTTCCACTGTTTTCGGAGCCATTATCTTTTTTGCCAAGAGTAAAGTCCTGAGCAGGCTATTTTTTGCCACTTTTATTGTATTTCAAATAGCCCTTTGTATATATGCTTATCTGCACCCCGACATGGAAGATTCTCTGTTTTACAAATTTGACTCTTTGGGGGTGCTTTTAACAATAGTTCTTACCATCCTGAGCATCAGCACCTTCTATTACAGTATTATATATCTGGAACGCAAAGCAACAAAGGCCAAATCAGAAAGCACCTATTTCGCAGCTTTAATAATGTTTATTGCAGCCATGACAAGTGCCAATTTTACAGAAAACATTGCCTTACTATGGGCGAGTATAGAAGCCACTACATTGTTTGTATCTGTTTTAATCTTCCACGAACGCACAAAAGATGCCCTTGAAGCTACATGGAAATATCTTTTTATTTCTTCCGTGGGAGTGGCTATCGCTTTTATAGGTATTCTTTTTATGAGCATTATAGGCAGTAAAAACGGCCTGTCTGATTTAAATTTTCAGAATCTGGCTACAGCAGCACATAATATAAACACTATCTGGCTAAAAATATCCTTTTTACTTATCCTTACCGGCTTTTCTGTTAAGTTGAGTCTGTTTCCCTTATTTGCTGTTGCAATTGACGCTAAAACAGTGGCAGCCTCTCCTGTCAATGCGCTTATGTCCACAGCTCTTACCAACGTGGGGTTCATTTCTATTTTCAGAACTTATACAATTGTAGCCCATACCGATGCGTTGGGATGGGCTCAGAATATATTATTATTGACAGGTATCCTTTCCATTTTTATAGCAGCTATACAGCTAACACGTGTTAAGCGCTTAAAAAGAATGTATGCTTTTTCAACAATGGAACACATGGGCATTGTATCGCTGGGCCTGGCTGTGGGTGGTATTGGCTATTATGCAGCCCTACTGCATATTGTTTTTCACTCACTGGTAAAAGCAGGGCTTTTCTATCAAATCAATCAAATTCATGCCCTTTATAAATCAAAATGGATCAACGATTTTGGCGGCTTCTTTAAAATAAGTCCTGTTGCCGGTTTATCTTTGCTTCTCGGATTCATTTCCATCACCGCTATGCCCCCTTCAGGTCTTTTTGTAAGCGAGTTCCTCATTTTTAAAGCCCTTTTTATTAAAAATCAGATAGCTATCGCCCTCATAACCATTATTCTGCTGACAGCCATTATTTACATTATGGCTAAAAGTTTTTTACGGATATTATACGCGCCAAAGCCTTTGAATATAGAACCCATGGAAACGTTTAATTCAGAGAGTGTTATCCCCTTTATTCTCTTCGGATTAGTCATTTATCTGGGTATTAATCCGCCATTATTTTTCACCGATTTAATCCATTCAGCTATTGCTGTATTAAACTAATATTAAATGACTGAATTGCTTGAAATATCACGTATTAAAAATGGACAATCAATTGAATTAGATAAGATTACAACTTATCAATATGTTGATTTTTCAACAACAGTAATAGACTTACTGAAAGAAGAACACTATCATTGTGTTACATATTATGCTTTTAGCAAACAGAACTTTTTACAATTTATAATGGCTATTGCTGATGATTCACAGCATGATATAATCCTTTTATCGCACATTCTGAAAACAGATGAAAAGAAAGAACTGGCATCATTAACGCATCATATTTTTGCTTTACACATTTTTGAGAGGGAAATATCAGAGAATTTTGGTGTGGTATTTACCAATCACCCATGGCCTAAGCCTGTACGTTTTGCGCATAACAGAGCTGATAAGCAAATCAAAATAAATGATTATCCTTTTTATTCAATAAAAAGTGATGAATTACACGAAGTGGGTGTCGGACCAATTCATGCAGGGGTTATTGAGCCCGGGCATTTTCGCTTTATCTGCAATGGTGAAAACGTTTTACATCTCGAAATTCAATTAGGGTGGCAACACAGAGGTATAGAACAACTAATTCTGGATAAAAAGAAGACGTTACAACGGAATATATTGGCAGAGAATATTGCCGGAGATACAGTTATTGGTCATACAAGTTCTTTTGCAGTGGTTATGGAAGCATTGGCAGGAAAAGAAGTTGCTGTGCAGACACATTTAGAAAGAGCTTTAGCCCTGGAGCTGGAACGTATAGCCATCCACACAGGAGATATAGCCGCTTTATGCATCGATGCCGCTTATTATCTGGGCGCTAACGTTTTTGGCATTTTACGCACAGGCATTATTAATTTCACTCAGACCTGGTGTGGTAATCGCTTCGGCAAAAGCCTTATTCGTATTGGAGGCACACATTTCCCTTTTACTGAGGAGCTAAAACATCAGTTAATTGACGTATTAAATGCTTATGAAAAGCAATTTATCGAAATGACTCATCTTACATATCGTCTGCCCAGTGTCCAGAACCGTTTCGACTTTGTGGGGAGCATAACTACCAACCAAGCCAGACTTATAGGAGCTGTAGGCATTTCAGCACGCATGGCAAATGTAATGAGAGATATCAGAATGTCTCACCCAACATATGCTTTTCAGAAATTTCCTTTAGAAACAATTTTAGCAGAAAAAGGAGATGTCTTTGCACGTTTTTTATTGAAGCGAAAAGAAATCAAACTTTCCCTAGCCTGGATACGTAATCTATTGAATAAGAACACTTTTGAGATGTCTAAAACAAAGAAACCAGATTATAATTTAACGTTAAAACCATACTGCTTTGCTATTGCACTTACCGAAGCCTGGCGTGGTGAAATTTGTCATTGTGCAGTTACTGACGAAAATGGTGAACTTATGCATTATAAAGTTAAAGACCCTTCGATGCACAACTGGAAAGCGCTGGAACTCTCTTTGAGAAATGTTGAAATATCCGATTTCCCTATTAATAATAAAAGTTATAATTTAAGCTATTGCGGTCATGACCTTTAACGGAATTTTGAACTATAAAGAGATTCGAAAGATGGAATAATGGAAAATTGGAAAGGTGGAGAGTTGGAGAGTTGGAAAACAAACAAGCGAACAATAGAACAAGCGAATTATGAATAGTGAATTAAAATATAATAAAATGTCGAAAAATGAATGTCCAATATCCAGGTTTTCATTCTTTGCGACGTTGCGAGTAACAAAAAAATGAAATATTATAACCCCAGATTCCTATGATTGAAGAAGTTAAAATATTATTACACAACGGGAAACAATATATTCCTGATTTGCAAAACGCCGTACTTAAAGCGCCTTTCAGGGGTAGGCCCGAAATAAGTTTTGCCAAAGTTGATGAACAGGCCTTAGTAGATTCGTGCCCTTTAAATGCCATTGCATCGAACCCTGTAAGCATCGATTTAGGAAAATGTGCTTTTTGTGGCGAATGTGCTTTTGCTTTTCCCGAAAAAATAACTTTTACCACCGACTATAAAATTTCATGCAATAAAAGAGAGCATCTGATAGTAAATGAAGGAGATAACTCGCAAATTAAAATTGATGCAGATAGCATCTCAACCCTTATTAAAGAAACTTTTTCTAAATCTTTAAAGTTACGGCAAGTATCTGCCGGCGGAGATAATTCCTGTGAATGGGAATTGGGAGCCTGTGGCAATGCCAACTTCGATATGGGCCGCTTTGGAATTGAGTTTGTAGCTTCTCCTCGTCATGCCGATGGCATAGTTGTGACCGGCCCCATTAGTGAAAATATGGCTGAACCATTGAAAATAGCCTATGACGCCACTCCTGACCCTAAGATATTTGTACTTTGTGGCATAGACGCTATCAGCGGAGGTATCTTTGCAGACAGTAAAGCCATCAACCGCAGTATCTTAAAAGATATTAAGATAGATTTATTTATTCCCGGTAATCCTCCACACCCTCTCACCTTTATCAATGGCATTTTGGGTTTGACGAGGAGCTTGAAGAAGGGATAGAAAGGTATAAGGGTATAAGGAAATACAGGTATAATCGAATAAAAGATTAACGATACACAAGATTGGAAGTTTAAGAAAAATATTTTTCACTTGACCTTCGAAAAGCAATAAATTTGTATTTACTTTGAAGTTAACAACCCCCAACATTTATGGAAAACCACCTCAACCCAAACCTTAACCTTAACCTTAACCTTAACCTTAACCTTAATCCAATCAGCAATGATACTGAATGAGACTTTCGAATTATTAAAAACAAAATACAAAACCCAGTTTGAGACCACGACAATAACCAGAGTGAATATAGGTTTGTTTTTCACTGCCGTACAGCTTTCAAATGGATACTGCGGTGTAGCAGGAACTAATCTGGGTTTTATAAACAGCAGTGTTCAGAAAAGAGAAAAAGAATTTGGCATCTTTTCTCCCGGGAAAATCAGCGGGCAGAAACTGCTTGATTTATTTTCTTTTACAGAAGGCTCCAAAATTCTCGATATTGTAAGGTTAGCTGCCCTAAATGCTGTGTCAGCAGAACTGATTGCCAATTCAAACTATACAGTTATTGAAGATAAAGACCCCATAGAGCTTGTTGATTTAAACAATAAAACGGTTTGTATTGTTGGTGCTTTTTATTCATATATGAGAAACATAGCAAATACGAATGCGAAACTTGTCATCCTCGAATTAAACAAGAACGCAATCCCTGATGAATTTCAACAGTACTATATGCCTGCCGAAGAGGCTCCTTCTGCATTTTCAATATCCGATATTATAATAATCACAGGCTCTACACTGGTAAATAACACGCTTGACAATATATTGACTTCAATCCCGGAGAATAAAAAAGTGATTGTTGTAGGACCCACTGCAAGCCTCATCCCCGATATTTTATTCAGGCATGGCATCAGCATTATAGGCTCTACCCGTATAATTGATGCTAACAAGGTATTTAACACTATTTCTGAAGGTGGAGCCGGCTATCACCTTTTTCATAACGGTGCACAAAAAATATGTTTACTCAATGACCTTGAATAAACCTCTCAACGACATATGGCTAAAATCAGCAATTTTAGGGTGCCTGTGGGCTTCTTCTGAAATTGTTTTAGGCAGTTTCCTGCACAACCTGCATGTACCGTTAGGTAGTAATTTCCTGACGGCTATAGGGATAATACTGCTGATATCTGTCAGCTATAAATGGAAAGATAAAGGATTATTCTGGCGTTCAGGACTCATCTGTGCTTTGATGAAGTCTGTCTCTCCAAGTGCAGTGATTTTCGGACCTATGATAGCCATTCTTTCAGAAGCCCTCTTGTTAGAGTTTGCAGTCCTCATCTTCAGAAGAAATATGTTCGCATATATTCTGGGTGGCATTCTGGCTATGTCGTGGACTTTTATCCACAAAATATCGTTCTTTATTTTAGCGTATGGTTTTAATCTGATAAGCCTCTATAAAGAAATTGCTGTGTTCGCACAGAAACAGTTGAACATAACATTTAATGATATATGGACCCCATTTTATGTGCTCTGGTCTGTGTATGTTCTGATGGGCATTATCTCAGCTGTTATAGGTATTTATATAGGAAAGAAATTGCAAAAAGACAATGAGGTTTCCATGAGTATTAAAAACAACAATCAAAATAACTTCTTCTCCAAAAAAGGAAAATCAATCGCTGAAACCTCTTTATTATGGCTGGCTTTTGATATTGCAGGCATGATCGCTGTTCTTTTCTTAATGAACTTTTCAGGGTGGGTATGGTGGAGCAGCACGGGTTTAATAATAATTATCATCTGGGCTATTAGATACAGAAGGGCCTTAAAACCTCTTAAAAAGCCCAGGTTCTGGATATTATTTGTTCTCATTACCATGCTTACCAGTTTCCTTTTTACGAAATTCCAGAATCACAATAATGACATCCTTAGTGGTTTAATTATAGGGTTACAAATGAATCTGCGTGCAGCTTTAATAATAATAGGCTTTTCAGCTATCGGTACTGAACTAACAAACCCTGTAATTCATAACTTTTTTAAACGGTCTTCTTTCAGCCAACTTCCTATAGCTCTGGAAGTAGCTTTTGATACACTACCATTTGTTTTAGCAAACATTCCTGATTTTAAAGATTTTTTCAAAAAACCTGTCACTGTTATTCAACAAGTTGTTTTTCAGGCTGACTACTGGCTCAGACAAGTAAGGACCAGACAAGATAAAAAGCAGAAAATAATAATTATTACCGGAAATATTGGGCAAGGCAAAACAACTCTTTTGAAAGAGATTGTTGATCTGCTAAAGCAAAAAGAAATCAGAACCGGCGGCATAATTTCTCCTAGAATTTTTAATGATAACATCCTTATCGGGTACAATTTAATAGATGCTGGAAATAATGACCAAACATTATTTTCCCGGACTTCAGGAGATGAAAGCATGATCAGAGCCGGTAAGTACTACTTCTATAACGAAGGCTTTGAATTTGGGAAAAGAGCATTAGCTATTGAAAACAACAAAGAGTCTCAAGTTATTGTTATTGATGAGGTTGGTTTTCTGGAGCTTGATAATAAAGGATGGGCGTTCTGTTTGAATACTCTTATAAGACATCCTGATAAATCCATTATCTTAGTGGTTCGTAATTCATTAGTTGACAATGTTATTAAAAAGTGGTCAATTTCTGAACCTTTAATTATTGAAACAGAGCATGATAAATCTAAAAATATATTGGATATTGTTTTTAAACACTTGAATTATAATGAAAAATTATTTGAATAACAATTTTAACATCTCAGAATCTGTAGATTGTTTCGATGAATTACCCTTATGGTCAGCTCCTTTCGGACTAAAATTACTCGATTACATAGATTATAAGCCTAACCTTACAGCTCTCGACATAGGTTTTGGAACAGGATTCCCGCTGACAGAACTGGCCATGCGACTTGGTGACAGCTCAACAGTTTACGGCATTGACCCCTGGAAAGAAGCCATTGCAAGAACAACACGAAAAATAAACTTTTACAAGATTTCAAATATAAGACTCATTGAAGGTGAGGCTGAAAATATTCCTCTTGAAAAAAACACCATCGACTTGATTGTCAGTAATAATGGATTAAACAATGTCAATGACATGGATAAAGTTTTCTCTGAGTGTTCAAGAATTATTAAACCAGGTGGGCAGTTTGTCATGACCATGAATCTTGATAAAACAATGTTTGAGTTCTATGAACAGTTTGAAGGTGTTCTGGCAGAAATGTGCATGAATGAAGAGATAGACAAGATGCACCAGCATATATATCTGAAACGTCGCCCGCTAGATTTAATAATAGCTTTGATTCAGAAACATAGCTTTATGATTAATGATATAGAACAAGACCAGTTTAATTATAAGTTCACCAATGGAACAGCGATGCTCAACCATTATTTTATCCGTTATGCTTTTATGGATTCCTGGATTAAAATTCTGCCTCCCGATAAAACTGAAGAAATATTTTCACTTATCGAATCCCGACTTAACGAACAGGCCCGATTACATGGAGGCATCAAACTCAGCATTCCCTTCATTTTAATAAATGCTATAAAAAGTTAAAATCAGATGATAAAACACATTAAACTCGTTGAAACAATACTCTATGTAAGCAATCAGGAAGAAAGCAGTAAGTTCTATCAGAAATTACTTCGCACGTCTCCCGACCTTGATGTACCCGGCATGACTGAGTTTGTTATTTCTGACTTTTGCAAACTTGGGCTTATGCCAAATAAAGGCATTGCTAAAATACTTACCGATAAATTACCTCATCCTGATTGTGGCAATGGCATTCCCAGATGTGAGCTTTATTTATATGTTGACAACATAAAATTTGAATTTGAAAATGCACTTAAAAGTGGTGCTCTTTTGATAAGCCCAATCTCAGAAATGGACTGGGGCGACAAGGCATGTTATTTCTCCGACCCTGATGGGCATGCTATCGCTTTTGCTGAAAAGATAAAAAAAACTTCAATTTAAAAAATTAATATAAATTAGCAAAAATTTTATATAAAAGTTCTAAAAGTGAAATATCAAATATGGCTTTAAGTTGGAACGAAATAAAGGACAGAGCTTTACTTTTCTCTAAAGAGTGGGCAGGCACATCTAATGAAGATGCAGAAGCTAAACCATTTTTAGTTGATTTCTTTAATGTATTTGGCATCAGCAGAAAAAGATTTGCAAGTTTTGAATATCGGGTTAAAAAACTTAATGAGGCTGATGGATATATTGATTTGCTTTGGAAAGGAACGATTTTAATTGAGATGAAAAGCAAAGGCAAAAACCTCGACAAAGCCTATCAACAAGCTAAAGATTATCTATTTGGACTAAAACAACACGAACTGCCAAAATATATTCTTGTTTCTGATTTTGAAATTTTCAGACTTTATGACCTTGAAGACCTGTCTGCAAAACAGGCAGAAGACAAAATTGTTGAGTTTAAATTGAACGAGCTTGTAAAAAATGTTCAACATTTTGGATATCTTTTAGGTTATCAAAAAAAGATTTTCAAGGAACAAGACCTTGCTAATATTAAAGCTGCCGAACTAATGGGCAAGCTTCACGACCGTTTGAAAGAAATAGGTTATACAGGGCACCCACTTGAAGTTTATTTGGTTAGATTATTATTTTGTTTGTTCGCAGAAGATTCTGGCATTTATCTTAAACAGCTGTTTCAAGATTATATAGAACAGCGCACCAATGAAGATGGCAGCGACCTTGCCGCTAAAATTCAAGAACTCTTTCAGGTGCTTAACACGCCAAGAGAAAAACGATTTAAGAATCTTGACGAGCAACTTGCTGATTTCCCTTATGTCAATGGCAAATTATTTGAAGAAATTTTACCCACAGCAAGCTTCGATACTAAGATGCGACAAGCATTATTAGAATGTTGCTATATTGATTGGGGTAAAATATCTCCTGCCATTTTTGGCTCAATATTTCAAAGCGTGATGAACCCAAAAGAACGCAGAAACCTTGGTGCACACTACACCAGCGAAACAAATATTTTGAAACTCATCAAACCGTTATTTCTTGACGACCTTTGGGCTGAGTTTGAAAAGGTTAGCCACGATCCAAAACCTCTCACACATTTTCATAATAAGATTGCCCAACTACGTTTTCTTGACCCAGCATGTGGTTGTGGAAATTTTTTAATTATCACCTATCGTGAATTAAGATTGCTTGAGTTAAAAGTTATTTTGACTTTGCAAAAACTTAACCTCAGAATTCATCAAATGGAATTTATAGATGTGTCTTTATTTTTTAAAGTAAATGTTGATAAATTTTATGGTATTGAGCTGGAGGAGTTTCCTGCACGTATTGCAGAAGTTGCCATGTGGCTCATAGACCACCAAATGAATATGCTTTGCAGCATTGAAACTGGAGATAAACTTTTTAGAATACCACTTGTAAAATCGGCAAAAATAATTAATGGTAATGCTTTGCAAATTGATTGGAATAGTTTACTAAATGAAGAAAGCACTATTCATATTGAAGCAAAAGATGCAGAGATAATTGTAAGATCAACTGTAAAAGAACCACGATTGAAATACGGCAAGGTTAAATTGCTTGTTGAGCACTATAAATTGGTAGATGAATTTTCTGAAATAAAACCAGACACAAAATTTGATTTTATTTTTGGAAATCCTCCGTTTATAGGAAAAAAAGAACAAAAGACTGAACAGAAAGTAGATATGGAAAAAGTATTTACTTTCTTTAAAGGAACTGGCGTTTTAGATTATGTTTGTGCCTGGTATATAAAGGCAGCACAATATATTCAGAATACAAAAATTAGAGCAGCATTTGTTTCTACAAATTCGATCGTTCAAGGTGAACAAGTTGGCGTTTTATGGTCTTTACTTTTTAATTCTTACAATATTAAAATTCATTTTGCTCACCAAACTTTTAAATGGTATAATGAAGCCAAGGGGAAGGCAGCAGTTCATTGTGTAATTATTGGCTTTGCAAATTATGATTCTAATAAAAAGGTAATTTTTGAATATGATGAAATAAATGGGTTGCCACACGAAATAAAAGTTAGTAACATAAATCCTTATTTGATTGAAGGAAAAGACATTTTAATTGAGAATAGAAAAAAACCAATTTGCAATGTTCAAGATATTATTTATGGCAGTTTTGCATTAGATGATGGAAATTACACTCTTTCAGAGGAAGAAAAAAACGAAATAATT
>Ga0118677_10007412_pt1 | contig 18113 bp, 19 predicted proteins | sample AliMusrvi5mmetaG_FD_86154 | JGI IMG/M metagenome (GOLD analysis project Ga0118677, IMG submission 86154) | reverse complement strand
GATCAAAAATGTTATTTTATTCTTAAAAAATAAGATACAATGGAAAAATGAATGTGCATTTTTAATTTTTAGGTACTTTTGTAATACGAAATTTTAAACAAATTTAAATGACTATGAAAGCAAAATCAACATTAGATATTCTGAAAGAAGCCATATTGCTTGAACGCAGGGGAAAGGCTTTCTATACAAATGCAGCAGCAAACACTTCCAGTGAAGCCGCGAAAAAAATATTTACCATGATGGCTGAAGAAGAAGAGGAACATATAAATTTCCTTTCTGACCAATTCACAAATTTTTCATTGAACAAATATTTCAAAGCCAATGTTGCTCCTGAAAATAACACTGATGATGAAATTGCAAGAAAAGTATTGTCGGCTAATGTTGTAAAACAGATTACTGCTGCCAGCTATGAAGCTGCGGCAATATCAGCTGCTATTGATTTTGAAACTCGCGCAATAAATGTTTACACTGAAAGTGTCGCTGTTGCCACTGATGTCAATGAAAAGGAAATGTACACCATGCTTGCAAATTGGGAAAAAACGCATCACCTTTGGTTGCATCAAATTGATGAAATACTAAAAGAAAGTATCTGGTATGATCATCGTTTCTGGGCTTTTTAAAGAAGGATCATTTTTTTTAAGGAATATTGAATAAGGTCTAAGTGTAACTACATGTTATAATTTACATTTTTTTTCTTACTCAGTTTTGCACCAAACCAGTTTCAGTATTACGCAATGCCTTGTTGGAAAGACTTCACAAAGTAAATTCTTTTTTTTTCTTTCACTTGTTTGATTTTTTTTATCTACTTTAGTTGGCAATTTTCAACCAACAAGCCATGATAAAAAAATCTTTTATTGCTCTGGCACTATCTTTACTTTTCTCCTCAGCATGCATAGCCACTGGTGAAAACTGGCCAATTGGCGGACGCGGAGCAGGTTTGTCGAATGCTTCAGTTACCATCAAAGACATTTGGGCTGTCAGTAATAACCAGGCTGGACTTGCAGGTATCAAGGTTTTGACTGCAGGTTTCTATTATGAGAACCGCTATGGATTGAAAGATCTGGGGCTAAAATCAGGAGCCATTGTGCTGCCAACAAAATCCGGTGTTTTTGGTTTAAGCATGACCTATTTTGGCTTTGCTTTATACAACGAAAGCAAGATTGGACTGGCCTACGCAAAAAGTTTCGGAAACAAATTTAGTGTGGGTGTTCAATTGGATTATCTAAATACCCACATTGCTGAAAATTATGGAAACTCAGGCACAGTGGCAGGAGAGATTGGTTTGCGTTACCAGCTAAACAACAAACTTGCAATCGGAGCTCACATCTTCAATCCTACACGGGCAAAGGTGGCTGCTTATAATAAAGAGAGGGCGCCAACTATCATTAATCTTGGACTTTCGTACAATTTCTCAGACAAAGTTCTTTTGGCTGTTGAAACGGAAAAAGACATACAGTTTAAACCGGTTTTCAAAGCCGGCGTTGAATACAAACCGGTCAGAACTTTTTATTTCAGAACGGGAATATCAACAAACCCTGTTTTGAATTCATTTGGATTTGGTGTAGAATATCTGAATTTCAATCTTGATTTTGCAGCTTCGTATCATCAGGTACTTGGCTTTACACCTCAGGTTTCATTGGTTTTTCACGTTAATAAATCAAAGGGAAAATCAATTGAGTAATGTTTGCTAAGAAACTTCATAGTTTTTATAAAAGGAGCTTTGTAATGGCTTTACTTTTGTTATTTGCACTTCCTTATCATGTATTCTCTCAGAAGAAAGATGTTGACTCTACAGATCTGAACAATGAAGACCTCAATCAGAAAATTGTAAGGATTGCTGAACAAACGGATACACAGCTTGATTATACTGATCTTTTTGAGAACTTTGAATACTACAGGAATCACCCGGTTAACCTGAACAATGCAACATTCTCAGAACTTCAACGGCTTTTGATTTTGACTGATATTCAAATCAACAATCTCCTGTCGCATATTGAAAAGAATGGCAAACTTATTTCTTTGGTCGAACTTCAAAGCATTGCAGGCTTTGATCATGAAACGATCCTTAGACTTCTTCCTTATGTTTATGTTTCAGGTAAAATTGATAATCGCCATTTTACATTCAAAGAAATGCTTGATAACAGCACCAACCAATTTGTTCTGCGTTATCAGCAGGTGTTGCAACAAGAACAAGGATTTTTACCAATATCTGATTCAGCTTTAAGTGCCAATCCAAATTCGCGTTATCTTGGAAGCCCCGGAATTGTTTATGCCAGGTACAGGTTCAATTATTATAACAACATAAGTGTTGGCGTCACTGCAAAAAAAGATGCAGGTGAACAGTTTTTCAAAGGAACAGAGAAAAATGGTTTTGACTTTTATTCAGCTCATTTATTTCTTAGAAATTTCGGGATTTTAAAAGCTTTGGCTATTGGTGATTTTCAGGCACAGTTTGGTCAGGGCTTGACTTTATGGACTGGGTTAGGGTTTGGAAAATCACAGGATGGTACTGATATTAAGAAATTCGCACAAGGAATAAGTCCATACAGATCTGTTACAGACAACCTTTTTATGCGGGGCATTGCAACAACTATTGGTTATAAGGATTTCGAAATGTCATTATTCTTCTCCAGAAAAAAGATAGATGCAAATATCACTTCATCAGATTCTGTTACTGGTGAAGTGTTATACATCTCTTCACTTGAACAATCCGGACTGCATGCAACTGCCGCTGAGATCGCCGATAAGGATGCAATAAGTGAAAATGCTTATGGCGGGCATATCTGTTATAAGACAAGGAAACTAAATTTTGGCGCAACAGCGTTCAGAAGTGAATACAGCGCTGACCTGCAACATCCATTTCATTTGTATAACCAGTTTGAGTTTAATGGTAAAAGAAACGCTAACTTTGGCGTTGACTATAGCTATATCATTAGGAACCTGAATCTTTTTGGTGAGTTTTCGCAAAGCGAAAATACTGCGAAAGCTTTATTAGCGGGACTTTTGATCTGTCCGGATAAAAAGCTTTCCCTTTCGTTACTTTATAGAAATTATGATAAGAAATACCAGGCTTTATACAGTTCAGCATTTGCGGAAAGCAGTTCTCCCGCGAATGAAAAAGGCGTTTACATTGGTATTCTGCTAAAGCCTTTCGCCGATGTAACAGTTAATGCCTACGTGGATAATATGATCTTTCCCTGGTTAAAATACAGGGTTGATTCACCGTCTAATGGGGTTGACAATTCAGTTCAGGCAAATTGGAAACCTTCAAAGAAACTTGAAATGTATATTCTCTATCGCCTGACGAATAAAGAAATTAATGTTGCCGCGACGAATGATGTTATAGATATTCCTTCAAAAACAACGAAGCAGAGCTGCGAGTACAATATTGTTTATAAAGTTTCAGTATCTGTAACCTTAAAGAACAGGGTTGAATTTTTGAATTACAAAGTTGGAGATGGTGTTACCCGGAAAGGATATTTGATCTATCAGGATGTTGCATTCAGAAAAATGAAAACTCCGCTTTCCTTTTCAATGCGCTTTGCTTTGTTCGATGCGGATTCTTATGACAGCAGGATCTACGCTTTTGAAACCGATGTGCTGAATGCTTATTCTGTGCCTGAATTTTATTACAAAGGAACCCGCTTTTATATCACTGCCAGGTACAGTTTAAATTGGAATATTGACATCTGGGTGAGGTTTTCTGAAACTGATTATAGCAACAGAAACTCAATAGGAACCGGGCTTACACAAATAAATGGGCATTTAAAAGACGAGATCGAGACACAGCTCAGAATAAAGTTTTAAAATATTTTTGCAAGTCTGAAAGAGTTTATTTTACTTTGTCAGCAAAAAATAAAATATTATCATTATGAAAAAGATCTTTACACTATCTGTTTTATTAACAGTTGCATTTGCGTTACAGTCCTTTGCTCAATCTGTAGGTTATAGTGCGGTAACCTATACCGATGCCTCCCGAAGTAACCGAAGCGTTACAACGGAAATTTATTATCCGGCAACTTCCGCTGGCAGTAATACTCCGATTGCATCCGGACAATTTCCTGTCATTGTTTTCGGGCATGGTTTCATGATGACTTATTCTGCTTACGCTTATTTCTATAATGCAATGGCTGCACTGGGGTATATTGTTGTTCTTCCTACAACAGAATCCGGCATGTCTCCGGTTCACGCAAACTTTGGCGCTGACGAAGCATTTTTGATTACTCAAATGAAAAGTGAGGGCACCAACAGCAGTTCTTTTTTCTATAATCATATTGCTGTAACATCTGCAATCATGGGACATTCTATGGGTGGTGGCGCTGCATTCCTTGCATGTGAAAATAATACAACTCCAACCTGCATGGTTACTTTTGCTGAAGCAGAAACAACTCCTTCTTCAATGGTTGCTGCACGTTCAGTGACAATACCGGCACTTGTTCTTTCAGGTAGTGTTGACTGTGTTGCTCCACCTGCAACCAATCAGGTTCCAACATATGATTCCTTGGCCAGCGCTTGTAAGGTTTTCATTAGTATAACAGGAGGATGCCATTGCTATTTTGCAGACTATAATCTATACTGTATCATTGGTGAACAAACCTGTGATACAAACCCTCCCCTTGCAACAGCAGACCAGGAAGACGCGACACTTGATTTTGTAAAACTTTATCTTGACTATTACCTGAAAAATAATGCTGCCTCCTGGACGGCTTTCAATGATTCATTGCAGGTCTCGCATCGCATCACATACCAGACAACCTGTCCGCTTACCGGGCTAACCGAAAATAAACCAAAATCTAAATTACAGATATGGCCAAATCCCGCAGACAAACTGGTGAATGTTCAATTTGGATCAACAGGAAATTATCAGATCAGAATTTTTGATGCCGTTGGAAAACAGTCTTTCATTGAACAATCCGGATATGCCAACTCTGCTGAGGAAACAGAAACTATTGATATCAGCAGCCTGAAAAATGGGTTTTATTTTATTGAGGTTAACAACAACGGAGTAAGATCCTTCAACAAGATCATTAAAGAATGATCACTGTGTGGAGTTAAATGGAATAAGGTATGGAGAAAAAGAAAACTCTGTACCTTATATTTTTGCACGGGTAAATGGAATTTCTATTGAATTTCTGGGCAAAATATTAATTCAAAAACCACAAATCAAAAATAACTATCATGAAATTTATCACTAAAAGCAAGTTCCATCTTTTTTTCAGTGTACTTCCTCTTGTAATCATTGCAGGAGCTATAAAAGTTGGAGCGCATTATGCAGGATGGGAGTTCATCCCAAAGGATATGACTTCATTCTTTCCAAGCATTCTGACTGGTATTATCTTCCTTCTTGGTTTTATCCTGGCAGGTGTTATTTCCGACTACAAGGAAAGTGAGAAATTTCCAAATGATATTTCTACTTCTTTGTTTATCCTTTGGCAGGAAGCTTCTATTGCCTGGAAAACCAATCAAAACAAAGGCGCCAAAACTTTGCAGGAAAAAATCAGACAGTTTGTTCCGATGTTAAAGAAAGATTTCTTTTTGGAAAGAAATACCAGGATCTATGATATGCTTGATTCTTTCAATGATGATTTTGTTGAAATGGATAAAAACGTTGCACCACCACTGATGGGCAGGCTGAGGAATGAACAAGCAAATATAAAAAAGATGTTAAGCAGAGTTGATGTGATCAAGGATACAGATTTTATGCCATCTGTTTTCGTATCTATTAGGGTCATCACGGTGCTGTTTATTCTGATGTATTGCTTTCTTCAGACTGATCCGAATACTTGGTGGGGTGGAATTATCATCGTTTCTATTTTTACTTTTGTGATCTTCTCCATAATTTTTCTCATTGCTGATATGGAAGATCCTTTTGAATATGATGAGGACATGGATGAAAATGTCAAGTCTGATGAGGTGAGCCTCGAAGTACTTAATCAGTTTCATGAAAGAATTGTGAAGTCAGAAGTCAATAGTCAATAGTTATTGGTCATTTGTCAATAGTCAATTGTCATTTTTTATAAATCTTAAATCGGAAATCTTAAATCACAAATTTGTCATACTCCTGGCATCATCAACGCCGTTTTAATGCTTTTACAAACTTCTGTCAGCAGAAATTCGGTGAGAGGATACAGAAACTTTCAATCAATGCAGGATTCACCTGCCCTAACAGAGATGGCACTGTCAGCACCGGTGGCTGCATCTATTGCAACAATGCTGCATTCAACCCCTCTTATTGCTCACCTGAAAAATCTATCACCCAACAGATCAATGAAGGAATAGAATTTCATGCGGTGCGATACAGAAGAGCAGACAAATACCTGGCGTATTTTCAGTCATACTCAAACACACATGCTCCTCTTGATTTATTAAAAATTAAGTTTGAAGAAGCATTGCAACATCCCGCCATCATTGGGCTTGTTATAGGAACCCGACCTGATTGTGTGGATAATGATAAGCTGGATTATTTGCTGCAGTTGTCGCGCAAATGTTTTATTTCTGTTGAATATGGTGTTGAATCCTGCTACAATAAAACACTTGAAAAGCTCAATCGTGGCCATAACTTCGAACAATCTGTAGCAGCTATTGAAGCTACTGCACAAAGAAAAATTCATACCGGAATTCACCTGATTTTCGGTTTGCCGGGCGAGAGCAGAGAAGAGATGATGCAGGAAGCAAGCATTCTTTCTAAATTGCCGGTTTCAACAATTAAGTTTCACCAGTTGCAGATCATCAAAAACACATCTCTGGAAGCCATGTTCCGAACAAAACCTGAGCAATTTCATATTTTCAAACTCGATGAATACATTGATTTCATTATTGATTTCTGTGAACTATTGAATCCCTCAATTATGATCGAAAGATTCACAGCAGAAGTGCCTCCTGCCTTTCACGTCACCGGCGGATTTGGTTTACTACGAACCGATCAGATATTGCAAAAGATTGAAAAGAGAATGGAAGAACGAAATACCTGGCAGGGGAGAAGTTATCTTTGAAATGTTTGGCCTTTGAAACAAACGGTAAAAGATATATTGGTGATAAAACCTAAATACTCTTGATCGTGACTAACCACTAACCACGAACCACTAACAACTAACTTTCTTTTTCTCTCAAAAAGTATATCCTATCCCCGCCGCAAACATTGAAAAGAACTTATGATCATGTACAACTGCAACATTTTTCTGGTTGATGATGTAAATCTGATCGTTGTTCATTAAAGAATATTGAGGTGTGTAGCCAAGTCTGAAAAAAATGCTGTGTGGTTTTTCATACCTCAGTCCGAGTCTGCCTGTGGCTGTCAGATAACTCAGGTGATCATTGAACCGTGTTTGTGTTATCTCGCTGTAATTCTTGTAAACATATAGGTAGTTTAATCCAAGTCCTGTTTCAAACATGATCGGACCTCCACCTAACATCAGGTTTAACTCTAAAGGAACGCCTGCAGCTCTAAGTTTGGAAAAAGAATAATAATCCACACCAAGGGTCATACTTACCAGATATCTTTCGCGGCACACAAGTATGTGATCCCAGTCAATGGAGTTCCAGTTTAGCCCTAATTTATCGAATCTGAAAGTGGTCTCATGAAAGAGAGTATTGCGCGGACAAGTATTCTCGGTCTTGCAGTTTTTAGGGCGTGGCAAAGGATCAATATCATGTTGCTGCGAAAATGAAAAGAACGGAAACAACAGTGTTATGCAGAAGAGATAAAGGGATTTTTTCATAAATTGTAATTAATTTTATTGCTTGCCGGAATTTTTATCCACTAATGCTTTCCGGTTAACGTATCGGCCACTGACCATTAGCCACTGACCATTGACCATTGACCATTGACTAATGACCATTGACTAATGTCTATTGTCTATTGTCTATTTTTTATCATCCTTTTTTTCTGCAGGCAACTTTTCAAGTACAATAAGTTTCACAAGAGTGTAGGTTTTCTCAGCGTCGAAAGGCAGCGTTACTTTCTCTGTGTACTTTTTGTATCCTTCTTTCTCCACAGAAATTTCATAATCTTTATCGCCTTTAAGTGTGATAAAATAATCTCCGTTTTCGGAAGTGAGTATCTTTGAAATTTTTCCCGTGGCTATGTCTTTTATTGAAATTTCAGCCTCTAATGCCTGTGCAGCGTCTGATTCAATTACAGTCCCTTTTAAAATTGACAGGTCCGTTTCAATTTTTGGAGCTTCAGTGGTTGTCGTTACTTCGCTTCCAATTTTGATCGGGAAAACATAATTGGTCATATCCACTTCATAAATATCAGCACCGCCAAGTCCGCCTGCTTTGGTACTTGTAATATAGGCTTTTTTGCCATCAGCAGTCATTGTGAAACTCAATTCATTTTTTGTTGTGTTGATCGGGTAACCCAGGTTTACAGGGTCAGTCCATGATGAATCAGCTTTCATTTGCGACATGAAGATATCATAGCCCCCCATAGTTTTATGACCATTTGAAGTGAAGAAGATAGTCTTTCCATCAGGATGCATAAACACGCTCATTTCGTCACCTTCCGAATTAATCACGGGACCAAGATTCACGGGTTTTGCCCAAATATTTTTCCCTATGCGTTTGCTTTTCCAGATGTCAGCATTTCCATAACCTCCATTTCGTTCACTTACAAAATAAAGCCAGTTGCCATCGGGAGAAAGGCTGCATGAACCTTCAAAGAATGATGAATTTACTGGCTTTGCAAGTGGTTTTGGTTTTGACCATTTGCCGTCAGGTTTTTTTGTTGAGAAATAAATATCGCCGCTGCCGGTAACTTTAGGGATGTTGCGGTAAACAAAAATTGTTTTTCCATCCGGTGATATTCCAAGAACTGCGTCATGTCCGGGTGTGTTTAGATCACCTTCTGCATCTTCTGCCGGACTCCATTCTTTTTTAACTTCGTCCCAGGTTGAAATGTAAATGTCATCATAATACTGGCCTGTATTCGGGTCAATGCCGCCGCCTTTTGTATCTGGCCTTCTTGAAGTAAATATCAAAGTTTTTCCATCAGCAGTGATCTGTGGCATTCCATCATCATACTCTGAATTGATATTGGATCCCATATTGGTGATCTTTACATTGACTGGGTGATCCATCAGGTTTTTTGCTGTTTCAACCTGTGCCAGAAGATCAATAACAGGATCGTTTGCTGAAGGTTTTGAATTTTTGAAAGTTGATTCATATGCCTTATATTCAATAATAGCGCTGTCAATTTTTTCATTATACTGATAGCATTCGCCCAACAGAAAATGGATACTTTTATCCACGTTTGGTTGAAGTTTTAAAGCTCTCTTAAGAAAAACCATAGCCTCATCCATGTTCTGCAATTGTACATTAGTTTTACCTATCAGAAAATTGATCTTTGCATCATTTTTATTGAGCTCGTATATCTCTCTATAGATCCGCAGTGCTCCGTTATAATCTTCGGCTCTGTATCTGAAATAGGCTTTTATTTTTTTGAAAGGTTTTTTCAGTCCTTGTTCCTTGGTGGTTTTGGGGGTGCCTGCAGGGTTGGCTGCTTCAACGTAAAATGATGAAATTCCAATAGTGGCAATAAGAATTAAAATCAGAAACCTCTTTTTCATAATGTGGTCTTTAGTTATAAAAATTAGTTTTGCTAAATTAGAAATTATATTTTAAGGGAATATTAAAAAAGTATGAAAATCGTATCAGGTCTAAATTTCATTTTTTATTTCACTAATTTTAATAACGATCATTTTTAAGATTTAGTATCTGCAATAGCAGAATTTTTCAGATAATCCAGGAACAGCGCCAGCGCCTCATGCTTGGGTTTATCGAAAATAAAATCAATGTTCTTTTCAAGATATTCTGCAATGTCAACATTGGGAAATTTTTTAGTGTCGAACAAAAATTCTATTGCCTGTTGTTTTTTATCAACACCCCATTCCAGTGCTTTTGTGAAGGTGTTTAATGTTTCTTCTTTCACATTTTCCTGAGCAATCCAGCATGCAAAAACAAAGGGCAATCCTGTGAAATTCTTCCATTCTGTAGCAAGATCAAACACATGTTCAAATTCTTTTTCAAGGATAAATATCTTATCACCTATGGCAACCAGACTTTCCAATTGCAGCATGTTTTCCACTGAGGTTTCTTCAAGATTTACCCACACGGGATCTTTTTTCCAGTGATGTTTTGCAAGTATCTTCACAAGATTGACAGAGGTGAGTGAATGATAATCGAGATGAATCCGATTGATTTTATCCATTGCCACTTTCGACAGCAACACTACTGTCCTTACTTTTCCTTTGCTACCAATACAATAATCATCAAGCATGCGGTAAGATTTCAATCCATTCAAAGCAGCAACAGGTACCAGTGCAATGTCAACATCCTTTCGCATGAATTTTCTTGCACATTCCGAAGGAATATCAAGTTGAAGTTCGTAATCAGTGAGTATTCCCGATTGCTGAATACCATAAACAAAAGGAAGGGTGTTGAGATAAGAGACGGCGGATATTTTTAAACTTTGCATGTGAAAAAGAAATTAGAAGAATAGAAAATAGTTGATAGAAAATAGATAATAGAAAATAGTATCACGAAACATTGAACATTGAACTTTGAACATTGAACTTTGAACATTGAACCAAACCGAAACTCATAAATTTTCCTCCCTGATCTTTTCAACTCCAATTGCCGCCGCAACCACTGCATAAGAAGGCGCAATCAGCAACCCTACCAAAGGGATCATCAGAAGAACATAAAAAATAAAACCGTTGGCAATTGCAAAACCCTTGTGTTTCCTGACAAAAGTAACGCTCTGGCTAACCGAAAGTCTTGCTCGTTCATTAGAATAATCCATCATTGAAAAACCGTAATAATACATCGATACGAGGAACATTATTACCGGACACACCAGTCCAAGCAAAGGAACAAAGCCGAGAATAAACAGTATGATCACAAATCCCAATTCAATTAAAAGATTGCGCAAAACTATTAAAAGTCCGCGAACAATATCTCTGATAAATTGTTTGAATTGGAATTTATATTTTCTGCCCGTCATGAGTCTTTCTGTTTTCTCCGAAAGCACTGCCAGCAAAGGTGGCATTATCATCAGCACAATGTATTTGTAAGTGGAAAGGTAGATCATAAACACAAGGTAATACACGAAAAGGTTGAGCACTACATGCAACAGTGAAATGAAAAACCTTGCGATGCCTGTGTGCTCGCCCGAAAGACCGAGAAAATCAAATACCCATTTCACAACAATATCCTTGCTGTAGTAACCCAATAAACATACAAGGATAAACAACACAAGATTGATAATGCCCGGGAAAAACACATATCCCCACAGCTTGTGCTTCACGATGAGCCTGTGTGCATCGCCGTAAGATTTTATTCCAAGAGAAAAGTTTTTAAAAAGCGCCATGATCTATGCTTTCACACATTTGTTTTAGAGGAGCAAAGGTAGTGTTTTTGGATTTTGTTTCATGCAGAGAGGCGCACTCTGCGAATTAATCACTAAGGGAGCAGTCAATTTTATTATGCATTCATTGTTTTTCTTGCAAGTTCTTTTGCTTGTAATTCCAGTGATTTTATAATTTCCACGTTAGTGTGAAATTCAAAAAGTCTGCTAATACCAGATTCTCTTGTTTGGATTACAATTCGTGTTGGGTAATTTTTCCCAATCGTAGCACGTTCTAATTTTTCAATTGCATCTTCAATTGACTCGTGTTCTCCTTGAATTTTTACAGGAATTGGCAAACCATCCGATTGCTCTTTTAAGAAACCGTCAATTCCTGAATTTCTTTGTACCGGAAATGCATTAATGTTTTGAAGTATGGCAAGTTCTTTTTCTGATTTTTCAATATAATCTTCATTCCCCTTATTAAGTAAATTGGATTCGGAAATTATCATTTCTTCCAGCCTTGAGTTTGCTAATTCCACTGCATCAAGAGAAATGTCAATACCAATAAAATTTCTTTTTAAACTTTTTGCTGAAACGCAGGTTGTACCGCTACCGCAAAAAGGGTCTAAAACCAAATCGTCTTCATCAGTTACGATTTTAATTATTTGATTCAATAATAAAACAGGTTTTTGCGTAGGGTAGCCTGTTCTTTCTTTAGCTTTTGGGTTTAAATAGGGTATATCCCAAACGTCAGACAAGGGCACGCCTTTTTTCTGCTTTCCAATTATGACATTACCGTGTTCATCCCTTTTGTAAACAGATTTTCCATTCTCATTCCTTTCCCTGTCTTGTAAAATCTGGTCAAGATTTGTTGTTGCAGAGTATTCTGTATAAATTGTATTAAACTTGAAATCGTCAGATTTTGAATAAAAGAAAATTATTTGATGTGAGTTTAATAAACCCTTTTTTGAATTTGACCAACGTTTATAAGACCATACAATTTCACTTTGAAAATTATTTCTGCCGAAAACTTTATCCAACACTACCCTGATATTATGAGAAGCTGTTTTGTCGCAATGCAGAAACACACTTCCTGTATTTTTTAATACTCTTTTACATTCAACCAAAACATCCTTAATCAGGTTTGAATACTCTTCGATAGATTCATATTTGTCAACAAATTCATAGGTTTTTGAATTATCTTTTGTTGTCAGTGAATGTTTACGCTGCGTAAAGAAAGGAGGGTCGAAATAAATTAAATCAACCTTGTTGCTCTCAATTTCCCGAAGCTTATCAACGCAGTTTCCGTGTATGATTTTATTGATTTCCATTTTCCGGAGTCCTTTCGTTAGCTATTTCTGTCAAAATTGATTTTAAGTCAACACCTGAATATTTAAGTAAAAAATTCCATGCATCATCACCGGCATAATATTCACCTTCAACACCTGTGTAAAGTGTTTTTAATGTTTGTTGAATTCTAATGGCTTGCTCTCTCTGAGGATAATAAAACATGATTCTGATGGGTTTGTATCCATGTCTTTTAATTACTTGAACTCTGGTATGTTCTTTTGTAATATGGTCTCCATCAGTAGTTGCATCTCTCCATTTTACTTCGATTGCATCGTTTTTATTTACAAAATCAATTTCAAATGTTTTTGGTCTTTGACCAATTGTATTTTCAACTTTTGTTTTATGCCCGTCTGGAAATGAATAATTCAAGCATAAAGTTGCCGCTTCTTCCAGAAAAGAGCCTGCATATTTGTATAAAAACCTTCCTGTATTTTGGTACTCATCAATAAGCTGTCCTTCTTTAGTTGTAATGCCTAAAACCCGGTAAATAAGATAATGCGAATTATCATCGGCTTTCATATCTTCCTTTCGCTGTCTTATTTTCTTATTTAAGTGAGATGAAAAAGTTTCAGCAAGATCCTTTATTTTTTGTTTTAATCCATCCATTTTGGTTGCCCATTAATGAGCTGTAAAATTAATAAATTTAATTGAGTTGAAAATTCTTTTTTGCGAGATTTAATAACCTATCGCTTTCTTTATACACAAGTATTTTTAAAGTATTTTCTTCGATTGCCAGCCAATTCCATCAACTGATTTTTAAAAACAGTAATTATAGTGGTGTGAGAGGCGAACTCTGTCCGGCAATACCGGGCGAAGTTTACTAATTGATTATCTGCTGGGCATCTTTAATCGCAAACCTATTTTAGACCATGTCATTTATATTCTATAAAAACATTATCCTTTCCCGTTCCCTGAAGACACGGTGTTTGTTCCACTCCGTTAATACTACGGGCATAGTAAGGAATGCCTTCTGTTTTATCTGAAATGTAATCAAAAATTTCCTGGTAGGTAAGTTTGTTATCTTTGTTTTTATCACTCTTTTCCTTATCCTGCAAAGCTTTTAAAAAGAAATAGGTAAACATACCGTGTTGTTTTTCCGGATACCACGAAGAAACCTGAGAACTTGTACTTGATGATAATATTACACAATTTTTTATTGTAGCTATAGTGTCTGATACTTTGATTTTTATTGAACTTATATTCTTTATAATATCTGCGCCAGAAAAACAGGCATCGGTTAAAACAGTAATACTTTTTGCTGGTAGTTTTGCTAAATTTGAATAAAATAAATTTAAAGAATAGCCGCCTTGTTCCACATATTGCGGATCGCAATCAACAGGGACAAAATATCCTTTATTATCTTTTAATCCCGGAGCTCCATGACCTGAATAATAAATAAAAACATCAGAAGTACTATCGGGCTTTATATAGTTGTATAGCTTTCCATAAGGATTATCCTTACCACCAAAATATGTTTCAAACGTGCTTTTAGTGGCATCTTCAATGTAAGATATATTTCCCTCTTTATATCCTAAAACATTTATCAAATAATGCTTTATAGATTTGACATCATTAATTGCATAATCAACTTTTATTGTATTTACATAATTTCTATTTCCAATAATCACTGCAAAAGCATTAGGATTTTTATTTTTTGTTTTTGGCAGGTTATCATCTACATCTGATGTTAATGAAACATTGTCAATTTGAATCTGCTTGTCATATACTCCATTTATATCAATTTGTTGTGTTTTAGCTAATGTCTTATCTAATGATACAGATAACGTTTTAGTTTCACCATATTTACCATAGCTTTCTGCGATTTTTATTTGAAGAGGAATTTCATTACCTTCATATTTTTTATTGGCAAAAAACTCATAACTGATTGCATTATTTTCATTCGGTTTTAATTTAATAATGGAAAAACTCGTATCACCAGCAGGGAAGATATTTGAAGGATTAATAAAACTGATTTTAACATCCGATGCAATACCTTGTCCTTTATTTTGGATTATTAAATTTAAAGTTACAGATTCCCCTAATTTAATTTTGCCTTCTTCATTAGCAGTAAATTTATAATCAATAATAGAGACTTTTGGATGTTTAAATTCTTGAGTAGGAATAGAAATTTTAAAAGGGTCAGCATTAAAATTATTTGCTTCATTAATTGAAATCGTAAAACTTGCTTTTCCGGAATCTAATTGCATAGTACCCGAAATAGGAATACTTATTGTAATTTCTTTGCCTGATGCTAAATTCCCAATTATTTGCTCTTTTGGATATGATAATATAAATGTAATTTTAGCATTCTCATTTCCATCTAAAATATTATTATTATTTCCTAAAGAATCATTGAAAGTAATATTTGAAATGGAAAGATTTGCGGGTGCTGTAGGCTTAGGTATTAATTTTGTTTCCAAATTATTTATAGACTGAAAATCACTTTCTCCAAAAGTATTACAAGATGAATAAGATGAATAAGGAGTTTCTACTCGAATTTTTATCATTCCTTTAATTCGAGTCAACAGGGATTTGGATAAAACTATTTTTTTTTCAAAATGTTCTCCATTTCTACCCTTTCTATCATTAATGAAAGAAGCAATTTCGGCATTATTTGTATCAAATAATATAATTTTAGTGAAACCAAATTGCAAATCTGAACAATAACCTGAATTGGTAAAGTCATATTTTACAATTATTATATCCTTTTCAACAGTAAAACTAACATTAGAAATTTTAGTTATATATACTGTAGATTGAGAAAAGCAATGAGATGAAGATAATAAATCAATAGTATTAATATTTTTTTAATTTTCATAAATTTTAACAGCTAATTTTAATTAATGACCAGATAATAATATTAAGATAAATTAAAGCAAAAATTATTATCATGATATAACCTGCTATTTCATTTTTTATTCCAATTACATCTATTTGACATTCCTTTTTATTTTTTTTATTTTCAGGTTCTTCAATAATAATTGTTACTTTTTCCCCATCTGAAAAGCTATTAGCATCTTTATTTAATAAATACCATTTATCTGTATCTCCAATTAAGCAAGCTTCTGCTTTTTTAGCTTGATTCATTCTAAAATTGTACCATTTAGAATTTCTATAGAATGTACCAAACCATAATATTGTTAACAAAAATCCAACAATACCAACAATTAGAAATAAACCATAATTCATATTTTGATTTTTTGATTCGGCGAATGAAGTTGCAATAAAACCAATGAAAATGGCATGTGCAATAAAGAATGCGCCAAAGATTTGCCATAAAGTTGTTGCTTCAAATTTTAAGAAGTCCAGTATTATTTTATATTTTTCTAATTTCATATTAGTTTCATCTTCCATGATATTTTATTTTTGAATTGTTAATGTAAAATATTCAACCTTGTGCTGGACGGGCATAATGGAATAAATCCATGTAAAAATATTTTCCTGTGTCTTAAGCTGCTTGTCCATTTATTTTTGTTCACCAGATAATTTCAATTCCCTTAACTTGTTTAAAAAGTTTATCACTCGAAAGTATAGGGGTGTTGTAATACATTGCCGTTGCTAAAATTATACGGTCGTGCATTTCGTAGAAATTTATTTTTTCAATAGTTGTAAGCACATCTTTATCAAAAGCGACTTTCGTAACAGGATTTTGTTTCTATCCATTTTAGCGTTTCAGCAAGGGTAACGGGTATCCTGTTTTTTTCTGCCAGATATAAAATTTCCATTAAACTGATAATAGAAATAAGTAGTATATCGCCGTTGTCGGCTTCGGCATTTTTAATAATGTTTCTTGCCTGTTTGCCCAGGTTGGAGGCATTGCTGAAATGCCTTATTATGGCATTGGTGTCGAGGAGATAAATATTATCGTTCATATTTCTTTATTATATTACCCGATAGCGCTATACGGGCGTTTCTAATTTCTTTATCCAAATCAATAATTTTTTCAAAACCCTTGCCTTGCCATATACCCGCTAAAGTAGCCGGCTCTTTTTTGACAGTTTTAATTTTATTTTGTGTGAGGATAAACTTAATAAAGTTTTCTATCTCGATTAAGCGTTCACGCGGAACGAGTGTCAGTTCTTTTATTATTTTTGCTTTGTTAGTTGACATGTTATTTATTTTTGAATGGTTAATGTATAATATTCCGCCGGCAAGGATTTGCAATCCCTGCCATTTTATTATTGAGCATACTCCGAAAAGTAAAAAAAGAAAAATTACCACAAAAACACTAAGACACTAAACCACACAAAACAATAAAAACCAATTAAATAGTTTTCGTGAAATTTTGTGTTTTTGTGTTTTAGTGGTAAAAATAGACTTATCGGAGTGGACTCAAAGATTATTTTTTCAAAACAAAAAAACTAATTTCAAAAGCTCTAAAAAATAAAAAACATGAAAGAAGATTTAAATTATGGCAAATACTTGTCAAATATGGTGAGTATTTCAAAACACGATAAAAAGTTTTTTGCAATGCTGTTTGCATTGCTGATGTCATTTTTAACCAAACGTCAAAGGAGAGTGCTCTTCGCAATGTTTTCGTTGCCGGTTACGCCTGCAGTTAAACGTTTGAAAATTTATTATGACAAACCTGGTAACGTTTCGAAGTTGGCAAATTATTATTTGGGCATTCTTGGCACTTTGTCTGATGATACTACATTTACAGCCATTGCCACTTTACTCGCTAGTGCAACAACTCAATGCGGAAAACTCAGGGATGCGGAAGTTGTGGCTGAAAGTCAGTTGCCCGGCGATTGCGAACTAAGAAATGCTGAATTAATGGCTACCGAAATCATCATGGATCAGGTTTTGGCAGCAGTGCAAAAAGTTGGCGATGGCGATTTGCTGCATGCTGAAGCTATCTACAAAAGGCATAATTTCAAGATCAGAACTTATGCCAAACACGAAAAGGATGAATACACAGTTGTGGCTAAAAACGGAAAATTCATTGTTACCAACAGAGCAGCCGGCAAAAAAGGCAGTCATGCTGCCTATCTACGGATGATCAGTGTTGACAACCAACGTTGGGAAGTGGGCGATTTCAGCAAAAAATCAACAGCCGGTGAAATTACCATGTGCGGTGAAAACACATTAAGAATTGGTACGCTTTATTATCACCGCACTATGACCGATAGTTCGGAAGGAAAAAGCGGTTGGAGTGCAACCATCCAGGCTTATTGTGTATAGAAAAAACAGAATTTTCAATCTACTTAAAAGGCTTCTTTTGCGGGAAGCCTTTTTTTTTAAGCAAAAATATTTTCCTTTAAATATCATCCCGGATTATTCCGTATCATTCCAGATTATTCCGTATCATTCCAGATTATTCCGTATCATTCCAGATTATTCCGTATCATTCCAGATTATTCCGTATCATTCCAGATTATTCCGTATCATTCCAGATTATTCCGTATCATTCCAG
>Ga0118677_10007411_pt1 | contig 18113 bp, 11 predicted proteins | sample AliMusrvi5mmetaG_FD_86154 | JGI IMG/M metagenome (GOLD analysis project Ga0118677, IMG submission 86154) | reverse complement strand
ATATAAAAGGTATAAGGACGACGGGCGTGAACAAGCTGATGCGCGTCAATTCGTTCCCGAGCATGTGTGTGGACCGCAGCCAAGGTCCCGACCGCGGCAGCATTTACATCGTATGGTCCAATATCGGAACACCCGGCATCAATAAAGGATCGGACGTGGATGTTTACTTGATCAAATCAACCGATCAAGGAACCTCTTGGAGCAGCCCGATGAAGATCAATCAAGATGCGGCCGGATTGGGGAAGGAACACTATTTCCCATGGATCACATGCGACCCCGACAACGGAAATCTGGCCATCGTATTCTACGATGACCGGAACGTGGACGAGAGTTCGTGCGAGACATGGGCAGCCATCTCGAAGAACGGTGGACGGACGTGGCAGGATTTTCGCGTAAGCGATGTGGCATTCACCCCCAGCCCTTTATCGGGCATGGCCGACAATTATTTTGGCGACTATCTGGGAATAACTTCGGCCAAAGGCATGATGTATCCCTGTTGGACCGACAACCGGACGGGGCAGGCCATGGGCTATGTGTCACCGTTCAGGATTGGGCCCGCAGCAGGGCAAGCATACATTGATTACTATTTTCACACGGTGAACGACACGGCCATTAGATATTTGCGCGATAAGCCCGACACCGCGGTAAATCTCGTGCTGGGCTGCGAATCGAACTACGTGCATGTGATCGAGAACACGGCCTTCTATGGCGATTTCGCCGCAGGCGAAGAAAAAGAAATGAGGCAGGTGTTCAAAGCAAGGGTGTCGGACTCGGTTCCGGACAACGAAGAGCTTGTTTTCACCTTGGCCGCGACCGATAAACTGGACAGCACCTTCCGAAGCAGTTTCGTAGTGCATGCACACGCGCCTCACCTGACCATTGGCCCCTTGTTCGTGATAGATACGGCCGGAAACGGCAACCGACAACTCGATCCCGGCGAGAAAGTGGCCTTGTGCAGCGTGCTGACCAATACGGGCGATTTCAATGTGGCCAAGGCCGTGAGCCATTTGACAACCGCACAATCCAAATGCCACATCCTGAACCCCACCGTGACCATCAACCAGATGGCACCCGGCGAACGCGACACCCTGGTCTGGACCATGCAGGTGGATGCAAGCACGGCCATAGGCAGTTCGGCAGGTTTCGTTGACAGCCTCAGTTATAGTGGGCAGACAACACGCGAACTGTTCGTGAAACAGATCGGCCTTGTGACCGAAGACTGGGAAAGCGGGGGCATGACGAAGATGGCATGGAAAACAAAGGGTCAGCAAAACTGGTTTGTGGACCACGCCATGTCGTGGGAAGGCTTGTACAGTGCCAGATCGGGCTATTTGAGCGGCAGCGACACCTCGCGCTTGAGCATCACAATGGATGTGGCGGCCGATGACAGCATCTCCTTCTACAGCATGGTATCGTCGGAGTTCAACTACGACTTCCTCAGTTTCTACATTGACGATCTGATGGTAGCCCAGTGGTCGGGCGAGAAGCCGTGGAAGCGACAGGCATTCCCGATGACGCCAGGCCTGCATTACGAAACACTGAAATGGACCAGCACCGGGACAGGCTTCTGCAACGATCCATACATCATCGCGCCAAGCTACTATCCCAGTGCGAGCGATGCCGAAGCTGGAAGGGTGCAACTGATCTTGAGTTTGAAAGGATTCTCCTACGGCGAGATAGTACGCGACACCATGCTGCTCAGCATCGCAAGGAAACCGAGCGCAAACGCGGGTCAAGACACCTATATCTGCACCGGAATGCCTTTCGAGACCTCGGCCATGGCCACCAACTATGTGTCCTCGCATTGGACGGCAACAGGCGACGGAACTTTTGGCAATGCCGACACCCTGCTGACCAGCTACTCGCCTGGACCGAACGACCTGCACCTGGGCCGCGCATCGCTCATCCTGCATATCAAGGCCGAACAGGGCTGCGATGACCGTCATCAGGACCAGCGCCAGCAATGCCGCCGGTGCTTTGGGCGCGTATTTTTTCATTACGCGCACGATAACAAAAGCGCCTGCCCCGATTGCAACCGAGTAAAGATTCGCGCGAGGTATGGACTCAAACAGGGCGATGACTTCCACAAAATAACCCGTGGTGTCCACGGAAGTCGCCATCGCACCATGGAGGTGTTCGGCGATAGCCGCCAATCCCGTTCCTGCTGCATGAGAAGCCCCGAGAATCCTTCTGATCTGATTGGTCAGCACCTCGATCCCAAGCCCTGTGATGAAGCCGGTCAATACTGCCCGGGACAGGAAGTTGGCGAGAAACGCCAGCCGAAACAGCCAGAACACGAAGAACAGCACGCCGCACATCATGGAAAGGGCCAGGGCATAGTGCGCGCGAAGGGGGTCTCCTACCTGAGCAAAGCCGATAAGTACCGCCCCCATGATCGCGGCAATGGGGGCATCCGGACTTCCCACCACATGGCGCGAGCTGGTGAAGATGGCAAATATCGCAAGTGGTATGATGCCCGCATAGAGGCCGAATACAGGAGGCAGCCCGGCCACCTGCGCATACCCAATATTCAGGGGAATGATCAAGGCCGCCAGAGTAATGCCGGCAGAAATCTCGCTGGGCACATTGGCCCACGTGATTCCCCTAAAGCCAGAGAACATCGTGGGCCATTGAAACTTATACACTGTACTCATGCAGTAATCCCCTTTTTGTTTGTGTATTTATCCTGTTTAGGTCACTGGCCGGCTTTTCTCTGAAAAAAAAACCGCCCATATTTTCCCCTCTCCCAGCATTTACTCCCGATTCATTATGCCGCAATCTCCTGCCGTGTGGCCCTCCGGCCGAGAATGATCGACAATGGCAGAAGGACTATCAACGTGACGGCGGCTGTGAGGACTATCATCAGGAGCACTTGAGGACGGTCGCCGAAAGTCATGGTGGCGACCATCAATGCCACACTATTGTTGCGTGCTGCGGCTGCGAATCCCATCGCAACTCGGGCGCCACGGTCCGGCCAGCCGAGCAGATACCCTGCAATAAAGGAAACAACGACGAAGATCAGGGCGGCGCCGATCGCCCCGGAGCCGAGGACCTCGACGATATTATTCCAGTAGAGGATGACCAGCAAGGCGGTGACCAACACCATCGAAATAAACGATATTTTGTGCATATAGTGGCCCAGGCGGTCGGCAAACGTAACCCAGCGGGCCTTCACAGACAGACCAACGATAATCGGCAGGGCGAGGGTCAGGCAGAGCTTGACCAGCAACTTTTCCCTGTCAAATTGAACGTCGGGCAGAAGCACTGAAAGCATCATAGGGAAGTAGACTACCGCAACCCCCAGGCACAAGGTCAGGAGTCCAACGGAAAGGCCCATGTTCCCCTTTGCGCCGTTGGTGAACTTCGGGCTAGCCTCTGCCGGCGCGCCCATGGCAATCAGAACCAACCCGTATCGCAGGGATTCATCGAGACCCACAAGGCGTGCAGCGGCAATCGCGATGAAAGGGACAACGAGAAAGTTCATCAGCACTGCCGAGATTGACAGCCGGACATTGCGAAAAGGAGCAATAATCTCCTTTACCGTCAGGCCTAAGCCGCACGCCAGCATAGTGCTCGTCAAGAAAATGATAATCAAAGGGTTTATTGCCTTCGCGATAATTTCACTCATTGTTCTATTACTCCTTCTCTGCGATTAGTCCCGTCATCTCGTGGACTATTTATTTTCTTCTGACTTCTCTTATTCTTATTGGGATTACTCATACGCTATGGTCCTCCCGCGAAACATCGTGACCCCTGTTCGGGTGATCAGCAAGCGCGTTTGCAACTGCCAGCATAAAGAGCCTGCCATCGTTTCATTTCGTCACAAGCATCGAACGGGTCAGCATACCCCCGGAGATATTCCGGGCTTTGAACCCGTTCTGCAAAAGGATGCGCGTCGCGTAGTAGGCGCGCTGGGCAGAGCGGCAGATGACATGAATCTCGCGGTCGCGGGGCAGCTCTGCCAGGCGGCCACGGAGCTCCGGCAGCGGTATATTGACAGCGCCCGGAACAGACTCCACGGCAAGCTCCGGCGGATTGCGCACATCAAGAAGAAATCCGCTGGCTGCGGCGTCCCAGTGACAGAGCGGCATGTCGCCGCGCAGGACATTGGCCGCGACCATGCCCGCGAAGTTGACAGGATCTTTCGCGCTTCCGAATGGAGGCGCGTAGCAAAGCTCGGCTTCTTCCAAGTCGTACACCGTCCCTCCCATCTGGATCGCCATGGCAAGGGCATCGATCCGTTTCTCAACGCCATCATGGCCCAGAGCCTGCGCCCCGAGGAGCCGTCCGTCGGATTTCCGGAAAATGACTTTCAGTACGATTGTTTTGGCGCCCGGATAATACCCTGCGTGCGAATTCGGGAAAAGATAAACTTTTTCAAAATCCTTTTGGCCCAGCCGCAGGAGAAGTTTTTCGCTGGCGCCGGTCGTGGCGACCGTGGCCCCGAAGACGCCGATGACCGAGGTGCCCTGGGTGCCGCGGAATTTGGAATTGCGGCCGGCGATTACATCGGCTGCGATCCGGCCCTGCCGGTTTGCCGGTCCGGCAAGGGGGATGAGCGTCCACTCACCGGTGATGAAATCTTTGACTTCGACCGCGTCGCCGACGGCGAAGATATCCGGGTTGCTTGTTCGCATCTGTTCGTCGACGCGGATCCCGCCGCGCTGGCCGATCTCGATCCCGGCCATCTTCGCAAGCCCGGTTTCCGGACGCACTCCGATGGCGAGGATCACGATGTCAGCCGGATGCGCCTTGCCGGATTTCGTGAGAACTTCGAGCGCGCCGCCTGCGGCCTGCCTGAAGCCGGCCACGCCGTCATTCAGCGCGAGGCGCACGCCGTGCTTTTCCAGGTGGCGCTCAACGAGGCGGGCGCATTCCATGTCAAGCGGGGGCATGACCTGATCGAGCATTTCGACCAGCGTCACTTCGAGACCGCGATGTACCAGGTTTTCCGCCATCTCAATGCCGATGAATCCGCCGCCGATCACCACCGCACGTCTGGCCTTGTCCAGAGGCTTAAATCCCAGGGACGTTTGGTCCCCGGTTGAAGCACTTACGGTTGAAACACTTGCACTTTTCTCAATCCACTCACGGATCTGCCTCGCGTCCGGCACTGTTCTCACAGAGAAGATTCCGGGAAGATCAATTCCGGGCAGGGGCGGTCGGATCGGCGCCGCACCGGGCGACAGCACGAGCTTATCATATTTCTCGGTGGTCGTTTCACCCGTAGCATGGTTCTTAAGCTCCACGGTTTTCTTTTCCGACGAGATGCCGACCACTTCGCAGCTCGTCCTGCAATCGATGGCGAACACTGAGCGAAAAGTCTGTTCCGTCGCCACCAGGAGGCTCGACTCTTTTTCAATCACGCCCCCGATATGGTAGGGCAGCCCGCAGTTCGCGTACGACACATACGGTCCGCGTTCCACAAGCATGATTTCGGCTTTCTCATCCAGCCTGCGCAGTCGCGCCGCACACGATGCCCCACCCGCCACTCCGCCAACGATGATTACTTTCATTGCTGCACCTCTTCTGATTTTTATTGTATTTTTTCTTTTTGTATCCTTCGCAAAGTGAAGTCATTTCACACCCGGGGCTCCCGGGCTAACGCATTACTTCTGCGATGCCAGAAACTTCAGTCGCATTTCTTCCCATTCCGCCATGCTCGACGGGACGTGGAACCACTCCTGCGCAGACACCGATTCCATTCCAATCGCATCAACCGGGCAGCCAGTCACGCACACGGCGCAGCCGATGCACTTGTCCCGGTTCACTTTCGCCTTGCCATTCTCATCATCAGCGATGGCGTCCACCGGGCAACACTCCTGGCACACGCCGCAGGAAATGCATGCTTGCGGATCAATGACGGCGCGGTAGTTCGACTTCTGGGGGCCTTGCGTGGACGGGTCCAGGCTGGCCAGTTTCGGGCCGTGTAAAATCCCACAGCAGCAGGTGCAACAGTTGCACGTGCCCATGAACTGGGGCGCGTCCGCAAACATCGTGAAGCCGTAGAAGGCCAGATGGACGTGTCCCTGCTTCTCGAGACTGTCGAAAAGCTTCATGGCCTCCTTGCGGTCGAGAACAGTCTCGCACAGCGGAGTCTGGGGCGGAAGCCCCACGAACCCGCAACGCTTCATCGGTTTCTTGCAGCTGTAGTCGCCCAGGATTTCCTGCTCCCTCCTACACACGCACGGGATCACGAGAAAGCGCTCGTGCCGCTGGAAGTGGGCGTCGATGTCGAGATGGGGCTCGCGCTTGATCCACTCGGGTTTGAGCGCGCTCCGGTGCGGCACCACCCCGAGCAGCCCCGGCCGCGGGGCGAAGACGCGCTCGCCCCCGCCCTCGGTGATGAACTGTTCGAACAGTTCGGCGAACTCCTTGTCCAGGCGGCGCATGCCGGCCTCGTACCAGCCGACCATGAACGGACGCAGCCGGTATTTCTTCTCGCCTTTCATTTCCTCTTTCAGAACGCCGCCCCCCGCCGTGTTTCCGGGCAGCGAGACCAGGCCCAGCGGAAGCAGCCTCTCGAGCAGCGCGGTGACATCGGCCACATCCCGGCCCAACCGCTTGGCGATATCGGCAGCCGTTTCGGGGGTGCGGGTGAGTTGGCCGGCCAGCCGTACCTCCTCCTCCGTGAAGGCCTTCTTCATTAATTTGATTTCCACCCCGGAGGATGTCCTGGCAAAACCATGCGGAAGAGCCTCTAGTGCAGCCGCAAGGCGTTCGTAGATATCTATTGATTTGTCAGTAGTGCTCATTGGAATATCCCTTCATCCCTTGTTGTCTTCAAGTCGAACGCAAAAGCATTTTTTAACCTATGCTGTCTGGCCGCTGCGGCCAAAAGCTTCGTCAATGATGGCTTGAAATCGCTGGACCACCTCATCGGATGGCGTTTTGTAATCGTCCAGTTCATACACCACACCCAGGCTCTCGTACTTGCCCAGGCCGAAGCGGTGATACGGCAGCAGTTCATAGTCGATCACGTTTTTGTGCGGCCGAATGAACGCCAGCACCGCCCGGATATGCTCCTCATCGGCATTCACGCCGGGAATAAGGGGCGTACGGGCGATGAAGTCTATGCCGGGAAATGTTTCGTAGGCTTTTTTGAAATTCGCCAGGATTCGTTCGTTGCCCACACCGGTCCATTTCTTGTGCCTCTCGGAAATAGTCAGCTTATGGTCATGCAGCATCGTATCCACGTGGTGAAGCACCTTCTCGATATTGGCCCAGGGGGCATTGCACGCTGTTTCGATAGCCGTATTAAAACCCCGATCGTGCGCTCCTTTAAGTAAAGCTGCGGCAAAATCGGGTTGCAGCATAACCTCACCACCGCTTATTGTCATTCCGCCGCCGGTATTGCGATAGAATGAGCTATCCTTCTCCACCTCGTCCAGCACCTCGTCGACCGTCATTGTTTTGCCGAACATTTCGAGCGCTCCTGTCGGGCAGAGCGAAGCATGGGTTTCGTCGCAGTCCATGGCCAGATGCCAGTTGACTTTTACGTGTTCATCGTCGCCCTCCACAAAATAAAAGGCCCCTTCAGGGAGTGGCGGCTTCAGGCAGAGGCCGCACTTCTTGCCCGTGCACTTTTTGGGGTCGTAGGCAATTTCAGGCTTTATCCGGATGCTTTCGGGATTGCCGCACCATTTGCAGCGCAGCGAGCAACCCTTCAGAAAAACGGTTGTACGGATGCCCGGGCCGTCATGGCTGCAATATCGTTGAATATTCAGCACGGTGCCGGTCATACCGGCTGGCTTGATGGGTTGACTTTTCATGGTTGTGCCCCCTTATTTTCCACAATACATACCAAGTGAATCCGCAATTTTCAGGAATTCACTGTCAGCAGGCACTGTTCTGACTTTGTTGATTGCTTCCGCCAGCGGTACGAACGTAATCTCCGGAGGAACAAAAGCCACCATTACGCCGTTTTTACCGGCCTTCAGGGCTTGCACTGCCCCGGCGCCGTACGCCATTCCCAGTTGCCGGTCGACGGCAGTGGGAGTACCGCCCCGGACCCAGGGACCAATAACAAGCGGATAGGTTTCCTCGGCGATCAGCAGTTGTAGCTCCGTTGCCACTTCCTCGGCTGCCTTTCCTGACCGGTTAATGACATGATCACTTGCTTCACCGGTCGCCAGCGGCGAAAGAGACGCTTTGAGGGTGGATGGGCTTTCCTCTTTTTGATTTTTTTTGATAAATTTTGCGCCTTCGGCCACCACCACCAGCCCATAGGGCCTTCGGGGCGATATTTTATCTTTCAATCTCCCTGCCAAAATTTTAAGGTCGCAGGGAATTTCGGGAATCAGCACTGCATCGGCGCAAGCTGCAATGCCTGCCTGCAGCGCAATCCAGCCGGCCTGCGCTCCCTGTACCTCAACTACGGCAATTTTACGGGCTGCCTGGGCTGCCTGACGGGCCCGGTCGAGCATTTCGATGGTGAAGCTCAGCGCGCTGTTAAACCCGAAGGAGACCGCCGTGGAAGCGATGTCGTTCTCAATTGATCTGGGCACGCAGACCGTATTGAGCCCTTTGCGATGAAGCTTATAGAGAATACTCAGGCCCTGACCACCAACGACTGAAATCAAGGCGTCAATATTTTCCGTCTTCAACCTTTTTAACAGTTCATCGGACAAGTCAACTTCTTCAACCATGTCGTCTTTATTGACCTTTCGTACATGGAACGGATCAATCCGGGCCGATTGCCCCAGGACCCCCCCCGCGGACGGATCGAGGTTTTCAATCAGTTTGGGGCTGAGGGTAACCAATCCGCCATCAGGATATTTTTCGGGATTCAGCAACCCTTCAAAACCATCGCGGATGCCGACCATCTCCCACCCCATTTTACCGGTCGCCATGGCAGCTCCGGTGATCACGGCATTAATTCCCGGAACAAAGCCCGCGCCCACATTAATGGCAATTCGCCGGAGAAAACTGCCATGACCTATTTCTGTACTCATGCCGCACCTCCCTGTCTTTGTTGAAGAAATTCCGGTACGGCGCAACGGAGCGCCGCGCCGTACCGGTCCCGTTGACTTTTAGCACTGTTGACCGTCAAACGACTGCAGGGTGCGTTCGATGACCTCGTCCTGTACGCCCTTAGCCAGTTTGGTGAAGAACGCACTGAAACCGGCCACCCGGACCACCAGGTCGCGGTAGTTCTCCGGGTGCTTCTGTGCGTCCCGGAGAATGGCGGTGTCCAGAACATTGAACTGGATGTGATAGCCACCGTTATCAAACAGGGTCTTGACCAGACGCAGCACATTATCCCTGCCCTTGCGGGTCTTGAGCTGATCGGGCGGGAGCTTCATGTTCATGTGTGTTGCTGTGTATTTGATGGCATCCTGAGCCTTCGCCGCAGACATCACCAGCGCGGTCGGACCGTTGACATCGGTTCCCGGCATAGCCGACAGACTTCCGTCGGTGAGCGCCACTCCGGCTCTCTTGCCGTTGGGCAGAGCCCCCGTCACCATCCCCATCAGGTTGTGGATGCTCTTGGTATAGGCATCCGGTGTCGATTTGATGTCCTTGCTGAGGTAGTTGCCACCGCCGTCAACATTGTTGAAAGCCGTGAGAATGCTTTCGTATACCCGGTGGGCCATCCTGTTCATTTCCGGGATGTCGTTGCCGTGCTTGGGCGCCTCATAGCACAGCTTCCTGACCTTCTCATATTCACCCTCGAAGTTAGCCGCCAGGGCTTTCTTGAGTTCAGCCATGGTGATCTTCTTGTCGTCATAGACCAATTTCTTCAACGCCATGAGACAGTTGGCTGCGTCAATGCCACCCACAACGATCTGGGCAATGGTGTAGTAATTGGCCCCGCCGTTCCACACCTCGGTGCCGGTTTCAATGCAGCCCCCGGTCAGGAGCGAGCGCCACGGAACCGGGAGGAAGTCCGCGCACAACATGCTGGCGATCCAGGCGCCCCGGCGGAGGACATCCTCATTGAATTGTAGCTGTTTATTGAAGGCCGCATACAATTCCTCGAAGGTCTTGAAGGTCTCGGGGTCGCCGGTCTTGGGTCCAACCTGCTTTTTGGTGCGGGGATCGAAGCCATTGTTCATCATCACTTCGATGATCTTCCCCAGGTTGGGCTGGCCTTCCACCGGGTGTCCAGTTTCGTAGGGAATATAGGACCCCACGCAGGCGCCGATACAGGTGCGCCGGGCTTGTGCAAGGGTGCAGCCCTTTTTGGAGGCGGCGAACAGATTAAGGGCACGTTTCACCATCACTTCGCCATTCACGAACTGAGGCATGCCCACACCGGTGCCGATGACATCCAGGACCTTTTCCAGGAATTTGCCGCTCATCCGCTCCGTCCAGCAGCAACTCAGCGGAGGCTGCGGCAGATGAAGATAGCTGGACGCATCGAGGATCAGGTAGTCCATTTCCGCGGTGGCATCCTCGCCATCCTCAGTGAACCCTCCGAGCGTGATGCTCTGGCCCAGGTCGGCCGAGTTCTGCAAGGCGACCTTCTCGCCAAAGTAGTAGCCGATTTCGTTCAGCTTGATGAAGAGGTTTTCGAGCATGAACGTCGCATCTTCCGGGCCGATCAGCCCGGCGGCCTTGTCGCGTTGATAGTAAGGCTCCAGGTTCTGGCCCAGGTAAGCCTCGGAGTAACCGCAGCCGACCTGTTCGAGTTCCGCGCAGAGGTGGCAGAAGAAGTGGGTCTGGATGGCTTCCCTCAGGTTGCGGGCCGGGTGCTCCGGCACCCATTCGCAGGTTTCGGCAATCGCCAGCAACTCCGCCTTGCGGGTCGCGTCTTTTTCTTTTGCCGCCATTTCCCGGGCCAGCTCGGCATAGCGATGGGCCAGGCGCACAATGGCCCTCATGAGGATGAGGCTGGCTTCATAGAAGTAGAGCTTGCTGGCATTGGGCAGGCGCATGTCGAGGCCCGCCTGACGCTCCTCGACCTCCTTGATCATGGCGGCCAGCCCATGGTTGTAAATCCTGGGGTAGTTCAGATTGCCGCCGCCGCCCGGCCAGTCAAAGAAGCTGACGACAAAGCCGGAGTCGTAGCAAGGTTTCGGATCGAAACCATACTTCTTCTCGAAGATCTCCAGCGTGCGGGGCTTCAGCGCGCGCTTTTCCCAGTAATCGAGGGCCCACTGGTTGACCCGCTTGTCCTCGGGATCCTTGCACTTCTCGACGGTCTTGTCGTCCTTCATCCAATCGATGTTCCATTCCGGATACGTGTAGATGCCGTTGACGGTGCTGGCCATGCTGCCCACGAAGAGGTTGTCGTCGATGTACAGCTTCTTCCGCTCCAGCAGGGTGGCCATGAACTTGGCCCGACGCATGATATTCTGGTCGCCTTGAGTAGCCGCGTAAACCTCCTCCATGATCCTGATCCGTTCAAAATCAACCTCGGCAGGAGTGCTTCTGAGTTGTTCTTTCAGCCGGTCGATCCGTGCTTTATCTGCTTTTACCTGTCCTGTGAAAATTTTTTGAGCATTCTTTCCCATTTTGTTTGTCTCCTTTATAAGTTTTGCAGTGCTTCACCCAAAACAATATTCCTATGTAATCCCCCTTTGAAAAAGGGGGATACAGGGGGATTTTTGCAGCCTGACAAATCCCCCTAACCCCCTTTGCCAAAGGGGGAATTTTTTGCCCTTCTTTTGTGGGGCATGTACTGAACCTCCGCCCTGCTACCCGATTCGACCTCCAGATTCCAATGTCCCAGCTGTTTTAGGAAGCTTTGCCGTGGTCCGTTTCTTCCATTCTTCTTCCAGCAGTTCCCGGGCTGCCTTTTCGAGAAATTCCGGCGCAGCCCATTTGTGCACATCAAAGTCGTTCTTGATGTAGCCGTGGCTCAGCATAAAGTTCTTGCCGATCTCGACAGCAGCCAGGTTGAGTGGTGACAGGTTGGGCACCAAGTCCACGTCCCTGATGCCTTGGTAGGTGTGCTCGATGTCGCTGTAGAAGGTCTGTTGGTCGAGGATTTCAGCCGCGGCGCGTTTGTTCTCGTTGGCCCAGCGCCCGGCGCGGATCATGCCTTTCATGAACGTGACGGCGAGTTCGGGGTGCTTCTCGGCCATGACGTCGGTGCATGTGATGGCAGCCGGGATGTTGGCCACCTGCAAACGCCAGTCCGGATAGCGGGATAGGTCCTCGATCGCCGCGAACTTGCCCGTCGCCTCGGAGACTTGCTGGAGCGGCTTGGTTTGCATGTACATCGCATCAATGATCTTCTTTTCCAGTGCGGTTTCCAGTGGACGGAAGGCCAAGTCGCGCTTGTGGTCACGCTTCAGCCACAGATCAATCGAGAGGTCCATGGTTGCGACCATCATCGCCGGATCGTTATACCAGTCGTCCGCGTATGGGAACTCGACGAGCTCGATGTCGTCCATGGTCATGCCGTTCATCCGGAGCATGAGCTCGATACCCTGGTGCTCCTGAATGCGCCACCAATCGTTCTTGATCTTGTTCATGCTCTTGGAAATGCCGATCTTCTTGCCCTTCAGATCACTCATCCGGTAGATGTCGTCCCTGGCGCGCACCATCATGACACCGCCTTCTGCCGGCATCTGCGTAACCCCCAGCAGCCGGGTCCGGCGGATGTCCGCGTGAACCTCGATGGGCGGAAACAAACCGCCGAAGCGAATGAGGTTGTCGAGATTGTGAATGTAATGCGGATACCAGTCGTTCAGGGGGGTTGAACGCATGTATAAGTACTTCACGCCGATTTTCTTATACTCCTTCTTGGTCAGGCCCAGTCCCTCGTCCACATTGGACGCAGAAACGAGCGGGCAGTTGGTGTAGTACACCTCTTTCCAGTCCAGCTTCACGGTGTTCAGTTTTGTGTTTTTGAACGTCGTCTCTTTGATCTCTTTTTTTTCATCAGCCATAATAATTTCTCCTTTTTTAATTGTGTTGGCCCTCATCGGACCGACGGTAATGGCGGGTTGTCTGTACTCCAGGCCCGGTCGCCTGCAACTCTAGTTACATTATTTTAATGGATCCCCGCTTGTATTTGCGTGTAACAAAAAGGGCGAGACGTAGGTGCCACCCCTTACAACCGCCTCCACTGCCGGAAGCAGGTCTGTGGATGCCGTTCTCTTGAGCACGAAACCTTTTGCCCCTGCCGCAAGGCATTCATTCACCACCGTCTGCTCGTCATGGACGCTCAGGATGATGGCCTTAAGTTCCGGTTTCAATCTCTGCAGCAGCCTGACAACGTTCTCCCCCGAGGATACCGGAAATGACAGGTCTGCAATGACAAGATCAACATGAGTATCTGCAAGGGCTTCGATAAGAGAGCGCTCGTCAGCCACCATGAACATAGCGTTCATCGTTTGTTCGAGAAGAAGGCGAACCACGCCCACAAAGGTCGGATGGGTCTCGGCAAGAATTATTCGTTCGGCTGGCATGAATCACCTCAACTATGCTGGTACCGGCGCACCGCCGTTAAGGGGAGATGGTGTCTGCCAGCGCATTGTTGAAGTATAGGATAGCGGGGTGAAACGTCAATTAGGAGAAATCCTAGTTTTGCGGAATGATTGTCCTAGTGGGGGATAATCAGGGTTCTGCAATGCCTTGCTTTACAGCGTAGCGGATGAGTTCTGCCGTTGTTTTGATGCCGAGGTCCTCCATCATCCGGTACTTGTGATATTCTACGGTTTTTACGGCAATATTTAAAATAGTGGCGATGTCTTTTGCGGAATGGCCCTCCGCCAGCAGCTGCAGCATCTCACGCTGCCGTGAAGTAAGGCTGCGGGCCGTCTCTGGCGCCGCGTGGGACCCGGATTCATAGGCATGCATGAGTTTTCCGGCAATCAGGGGTGTTACATAGGTCCTTCCCTTGAGCCCCTCCCGGATGGCGGTGATAAGTTCATCAGGGGCGGAGCTCTTGAGAACATAGCCCGAGCCGCCCGCCTTGAAGGCGCTCACCGCATAGGCTACATCGGGGTGCATGGTGAGAAATACCACCGTGATCTCGGGATGCGCTTTTTTGATCTGCCGTACGGCGTCTATGCCATTAAGCATGGGCATGGAAATATCGGCAACGATAACATCGGGGCGGAGCTTTTCGGCGGCAGCCACCAGCTTGCGGCCGTCTTCGGCAACACCGGCGATGTCAAAGTCCGCGCTGAGGAGCCTCTTCAGCCCTTCAACGAAAATGTTATGGTCGTCAGCTATCAGCAGCCTTGGCTTGGTCATGCAATTCCCCTAACGGAATGAAAATTTGAATTTCGGAGCCCTTTCCCGGCTCTGATGCAATGGCTAGTGTGCCGTTAACGATCCGTACCCGCTCCCGCATGCTGGACAGGCCGATGCCGGCTTTCTGTTTCGCCTTTGAGGGATCGAATCCGATCCCGTTGTCGCGAATCAAAAGGTTGATGCCGCCGGAGAAACCCTGGAGGGTGATAGAGGCTGCCGCCGCCTGTGCGTGCTTTGCAATGTTTTGAAGACTTTCCTGAATTATGCGATAGAGGCACAGCGACAGATCCTGGGAAATCAAGTCCGGGAGGTCTGCGGGCTCAAAGGACACATTAATACCGGTTTTCTTGTTAAAGGCGTCGCATTCCGCTTGTACTGCCTGCACCAGGCCCAGATCGTCAAGGATGGAGGGGTGAAGCTGGCGCGAGAGGTTATGAACGTCTTCGGCCACATCGGTCAGCCCGGCCCGCAAGTCTTTGAGGGCCTGAACAGCCTGCGGTTGCACGGGGCCAAATTGTCTTTCAATCAGCGCAGCATCCAGCGACAGGGCCGCAAGCCTTTGCGTCAGATCATCATGGAGCTCCCGGGAAAGCAGCCTGAGTTCTTCTTCCTGGGCGTTGATAATGCGCCCCGTGAGACTGCTGAGCTCCTTCTCATGGCGGCGCAATTCCTCATCTGTCCGCTTCCGGTCAAGCGCGTTGGCGAATACTTGCGCGACCAGTTGAAGCTGCTTGACAATTTCCTCCTGCCAGGTCCGCTCCTCAAGCGTGCTATTAAGTCCAAAGGCGCCAATAGGCTGCGCGCCCCCCACCGAGAGCGGAATTGTCAAATTCGACTTGACGCCTAAATTCCGGCACATTTCCAGATCGCGGGCGGCCTCAGGCGGTAGCTCATCCATCGAAGAAACCTTAACGATGTGGCCGGCTCTGACTTGCTGTTGGCACCAGGGAAAATATTCCTGGGCGATAATCTGCTCAGCAAGCCGCGGACCTTCATCGGCACGGTAGAAGTGGGTGAGCGTGACGAAACCCGGGGCCGAACCCGGCAGCCACTGCCAAACCGCCGCAAGATCGATACCAAAAAGCTCACATAAGCGGCTCAGGGTGTCTTCAATTTCGCGGTCTATCCCATCGGCGGGCTGGTTGACAAAGCGCGCAGAGATTTCACTCAGCAGCGTCTCGAATCGCAGGCGCTCTTCCAGCGCCTGCTCCCCCCGCTTGCGTTCGGTGATGTCAAGGGACAGGCCCAGCAGGCGCTCCGGCTCACCGGGCGCCTTCACATAGCGCTGCCCGCGGGAGACAATCCATCTGGTGTTTCCATCAGGCAGTACGATCCGGTAATCGCAGCTAAAATTCTCTCCAGACTGGAGTGAGTTTTGTACCTCATGGTGGACCAGCTCGCGATCGTCGGCATGGATTACCTTGAAGAAACTTTCATAGCAGAGCTCTTCATCCGGGGCAAAATGAAACAGCTCCCGGATTTTTGGCGAACCCCAGACCCTGCCCGTGTCAACCTCCATGATCCAAAGGCCAGCGCCGACGGCCTCCGTCACCAGACTCAGTCGCGCCTCGCTTTTGTGCAACATCTCGTCCGAGCGCTTCCGGTCAAGCGCGCCGGCAAATACGTGCGCGATAAGCGTGAACCCCGTCACAACCGTTTCCGTCCAGATCCTCTCTTCGTGCATGACAGCGAAGGTCAACAGGCCAAATACCGGACCTTTGCCGCTTGATAACGGAACTAATACATCGGCCTGGGTGCCGTACACGCTGAAATTCTCCTTGTCAAGGCCTGCTGCCGGCGGAAGGTCGGAAGGTTTTGAAAAGGTGACAACCTCTCCATTTAGGACCTTCTGTGTTGACCACGGAAAAAATTCCTCAGCATTCATCCCCTCAGGAGGCGGCAGGCTTCCTGGAGGCTGATGCCAATGCGTCAGCAGCATTTTCCCTGGTTCATCCTCAGGGATTTGCCAGAGAGTGGAGCGGTCAATATCGAGGCATTCACATATTTGGCGCTGGGCGTCTACAATCTCGCTGTCTATTTGGTCGGGAGGCAGGTTGATAAAGCGCGCAGACAGGTTGGCCAGCAGCGTCTCAAACTTCAGCCGCTCTTCCAGTGCTTCCTTTGTTTGTTTGTGCTTGGTCATTTCTGTCTGCATTCGTTCGTTATGGCTTTTGTTAAGATATATGAGACAACAGCACCCATTACTGTATCTTTTGCTTCGCAGCATACCCCGAGCGGCGTTCTTTGGCAACAAAACCAGGTGAGACGCCAGACAAAAACTTCCTTATTCCTGCTTCTCTTTATTAAACAGGTCGAGATATTCCTTGAATACGAAAATTCGATTGCGCTGATAGCCGGTTGCTTCTGTAAGAATTTTGAGTTCAACGAATTTGGCAATTATATCGTTTGCCGCTTTAGGGCTTAGGCCGGTAATGTTCTGCACTAAGCGGGCAGTAACAACAGGCGATGAGAACAGTGCTGTAAAAAGAGCCTGCCCGGCTTTCAGCCTCTTTCCAAGAGCAGGAAATAGTCTGCTTTCAATGGATGATTTCAGTGCAAGAATTTTATGTAATGTTGTTATGGATTTTTCAGCCGTTTCGGCAACTGCGGTAAGAAAAAATTTCAGCCATTGAGCAAGATCATTTTTTTTCCGCATCAGCATGAGATTGTCAAAATAGAGGCTTCTGTGACGGTCAAAAAAATCCGAGAGATACAACAACGGGCGCTCCAAAACCCCGCTGCTGACGAGGTACAGGGTAATCAGAAGCCGACCGATGCGCCCATTGCCATCCAGAAAAGGATGAATGGTTTCAAACTGGTAATGAGCAACGGCGATGCGTATGAGGTGCGGTGTTTGTATATCGGTATTATGCAGAAACTTTTCCAGATCGGACATGAGTTCCGGCACTTCTTCGTGTACGGGAGGAATGAATGCGGCATCATTGAGCGTTGCACCGCCGATCCAGTTTTGTGAGCGGCGAAACTCTCCGGGGTTTTTGTGATGGCCCCGCACACTGTTCAGAAGCTTTTCATGGGTTTGGCAAATAAGGCGAGAGGAAAGCGGCAGATCCTTTAATGCAGCCAGAGCATGGTTCATGGCCGTGACATAGTTATCAACCTCTTTCCAGTCATTGCGCTTCTCGGGAGCAACATCCTTTTCTGCGAGCAGAGCCTCGCTTATCTGCGTTTTAGTTCCTTCAATACGGCTGGAGAGCACAGCTTCATTATATTCATGCATTCTGATGAAAAGATCTGCATCAGGCACAAATCGAGCAAACGAGTTTAGCTCACCAAGTTTAAGTGAGGCTTTTTCAAGGAGCCCTGAGACTATCGAATCAGACCAGGTAAATTCATTATTTATTTTTTCAGGCAGGAAATACTGATACTTGTATCCTGTGCGCAGTTGACCTGCCTTAAATTCCCTGATATCCATTTTCCCCCCTAAAGTAAATTAAGGTTTTTCTTATTTTACCTTAAGGCTTAAAAGTAAAACAAGGTTTTTCTTATTTTACTTAACGGATTAGCCTTTCAGTTTGTACTTAAGAATCAAATAAAGGAAAAGGGGTTCTAATTACCCCCTCTTTCCTTATGTTTGAACTCCTATTTCACCGCTTACGCCGTGCGCTTTTCCTTTGCCGAAAAACCAATTTTGCGTTTAGGCTGATCTTCAAAGGCCAGTACATAATCCAGCGTTTCAAAGACAATACGAGAATCAGTAGTCAGCAGCCAGCAGTGCTAAAGCTTCTTTGTCAATTTCTTTTTTAAAGAATGAGGGAGAAAACTCTCCCCGGTAACCACTTTTTTGCCTGTTTTAGATTCCAGTTCCAGCCGTGCTTTTTTAGCAATCCTCCCGCCTGTTTGACCGGCAACTTTGTTTTCATCCATGCCGGTAGCATTCACGGTTTCGGCAATCTGCCGTGTGGAAAGCTCGGCAAGGGCTGTAAAAATAAGCTCGGCTT
>Ga0118677_10007410_pt1 | contig 18116 bp, 7 predicted proteins | sample AliMusrvi5mmetaG_FD_86154 | JGI IMG/M metagenome (GOLD analysis project Ga0118677, IMG submission 86154) | reverse complement strand
ATGTGAAATGAATGGAAAGCTGCAACCAAAATGAAATTTAAATTTGAAATCGGTCGTAGCAAACATAGTGAAATCTGTGATGGAGTATCAATTTGAACAAAATCTTCCAGCAGTAGCAAATAAAGTGAAATCTGTGATGGGAGTATCAACTCAAGCAAGCTCTCCCATGGAAGTAGGAACTGAAATGAAGTCTGTGATGTAAGCAGTAACTGAAAAAACAAAATCCATGTTTGAAAGTTGCAAGTGAGATTTTTTGTGCAATGGAAGTAGAAACTGAAATGACATAAAAATAATACAATAAATATTTGTTATATGTATAATGTCGTTTTTTTCACCGCAACTATCCGCCCAACCAATAAATTTACCTAGATTACCCGTTCGGTATATTGATGAAAGTATTATATGTGAATTATACCCCCGTGTAATATGGTTACGTAAATTTCCGTCGGTTTGGACACGAAATTTTCATGTGTTTTTGGAAAACGAAAAACTCCCCAATTTTTATTCGGTGTGGTGTAATATTATGGAGAACCATTTTGAAAATGCAAATGAGGTTCCGTCAAATTTTGTTGTATTATTTTAATTCTTCATTGATATAATTATATATAATCAACAATGGGTTCTCTTTATAGGGATTTATGTATCAATAACATATAATACTATTTCCAACAATAATTCCATGTTGGGGACGATTATTACCAAAGGTAATAATTTCTCGTAGAGAAGAACCTAACATAAATAGTATTATACGTATGTAGGATAACGAGTTCGGCGGGTGCGGTTTTTGCGGGTTGTTGGTTTTCTTCGTAGAACAAAATTTTTATTGTATTGTATAGCCCGCAATAAACGGAGTTGTTTTTCCGCATTATTTTTGGTGGAACATTTGGAGAACCTTTTTCGTGTGTTTCTGTTGTATACGGTATAACAATTCTTTTTGTCGTAAATTTTACGCATGGAATATGGCATTTAATGCGGATAAAAACGAACCAAATATAATATAACGGAGTAATTTTTTTTGGGAGTAAATAAATTACAAATAATAAACATACTGTTATTTGTATAAATAATATTTTCCATTAATCCAATGACAACAATGAGAACCTAATAATAATAATAATATTTAATGTTGGGTTCTCCTTTCATTGGTTTTTATTAACATAACCATATAATAATAATTCCATCAATCCAACGACAACAATGAGAACCTAACAATAATAATAATAATAATATTTTGTCACCCAACGCTCATTACGTCGCCTTCGGCGACGGGGGAGGGTTCAACTGAAATACCGTTTATGGACATTTTACAGTATAATTTGTGTAAATAATTTGTGTAAATAATTTGTGAAATAATTTGTGAAATAACACGTAAAATAATATGGATATATTTTCAATGTCTATATTAGTATTTATTACATAAAAATGTCATCATTAGATTTAGATATAAAAAATTATGGCCAAAAGGATTTGGAAAAATTCTTCAAGGTGTCTGGAAATTATACATATTCAAATATTGAATTGAAGGAAACACAAATAAGAGAACAATTGTTGAAAAGTGGCCATATTAATTCTTCTACAAAACGAAATTTAATTCAGTTTTTAAATGGTGCCAAACAAAAATTGGCAGGTATGAAAAAACTGATAAAGGCGGATACCGCCCAACCGACCACATTTTCTCTTTCCGCCCAATTGGATACAACCCCGTATAAAACGGAAGAAATTTCACGGGAAACTGAACTTAATATACGGGACCGAACACCTTATGTTTTTAGTCACCCTACTGATTTTTTACCGGGAAATATAAATCCACTAAAAACCCGTATAATTTCAAAATGTTTGACTATTGATACGAGATATCGTGGAAATTATTTTACCAGCCAATCTTCCGATTTTAATTTTCAGTTACCTGTCACATTAAACCGGGTTGTGTCAATGCAGATTTCGTCGTTTGAAATTCCAGTTTCATTTTACGGAATATCCCAATATAATGGCAATAATTTTTTGTATTTGGCAATCACGTATAATAATGAAAATAACGATTTGATTAAATATGCGAGTATTATTACAATTAATGACGGAAATTACACGTCGGCATCATTAATTAGCACATTAAATGTTGCCATATCCAAGGTATATCAAAATGGAAATGCGACGGCGGCAGCGGACACCACTGACCCCAACGGGATGATTTCATTGATAAAATTTGTATTGGCAATAGACCCCACCACGGGAACGGGCAACGGATTGTGTTATATTACATCCACATCCACAAATACCCTTTCAGCGGAAATGGATTTTACGGTTGATTCAACTGGAGTATGTGATGCAGTGGATTATTCAAATAAAATCGGGTGGAATTTGGGGTTTCATCACAAACAATATTCGTTTGTAAATTATTCTCTTACCGACGAGACATTTACTGAACCGCCCATTTATTTTATTTCGGGAGGCACAACGGCGGTTCAACCGACATATACCATCAGTGGGAAATCTGACACATTAGTTGAACCGTCAACCACAAGATATTTATATTTAGCGGTGGAAGACTATAACCGTAGCGTAAATGATACGTTCAGCACTGCATTTTATCAATCCATAATAAGTCCCGATATAATTGCACGAATACCTATAAATAAAGGATATTTTGGCGTTTTAATGGAGAACATTTTGAGTTTAATTACAGAACCGCGAATATATTTTGGTCCCGTTGATATTCAACGGTTACGTGTGAGACTGTATGATGACAAAGGACGTATTGTCCAAATGAATAACACAAATTATGCGTTTTCTTTAGTGTTTAAAATGATGTATGATTTATAGAGAAAAAAAGCGTGAATTTGTGTTGTATGTGTATTTTATGCAAATAATATATTTGTATGTAAAGTGTGTTGTATTTATCAAGTTATATTATATTATATAATTATAAGTTGATATTATGTCGGGTGTAAACAGTAGTTTAAATGACTACACAAATTTAAAAATATTAAAAGGACCTCAAGGAGATATTGGACCGATTGGTCCCACGGGTGTAACGGGTTCAGTCGGAATGACGGGTTCTATTGGACCAATAGGAACAGGGCCAACAGGTTCAACAGGTTCAACCGGAAGAACAGGTAACACGGGACCGACGGGTCCTTTAGGAACGGGGGCGACCGGAACAACTGGAAATACGGGAGCAACAGGAAACACAGGTGCTACAGGAAACACAGGAGCCACCGGAAACACAGGAGCCACCGGAAACACAGGAGCCACCGGAAATACGGGAGCAACAGGAAATACGGGAGCAACAGGAAATACGGGAGCAACAGGAAATACGGGAGCAACAGGAAATACAGGAGCCACCGGAAATACAGGAGCCACCGGAAATACAGGTGCTACGGGAAATACAGGTGCTACAGGAAATACAGGTGCTACGGGAAATACAGGTGCTACAGGAAATACAGGAGCAACAGGAAATACAGGTGCTACAGGAAATACAGGAGCCACAGGAAATGCGGGAGCTACAGGAAATACAGGTGCAACAGGAAATACGGGTGCTACTGGAAATACAGGTGCAACAGGAAATACAGGTGCAACAGGAAATACGGGTGCAACAGGAAATACGGGTGCTACTGGAAATACAGGTGCAACAGGAAATACGGGTGCTACTGGAAATACAGGTGCAACAGGAAACACAGGTGCAATAGGAAATACGGGAGCAACGGGAAACACAGGTGCAACAGGAAATACAGGAGCCACCGGAAATACGGGAGCCACAGGAAATACGGGAGCCACCGGAAATACCGGAGCTACAGGAAACACAGGAAATACAGGAAACACGGGTGCTACGGGAAACACCGGAAATACAGGAGCAACGGGAGTAACTGGAAATACGGGAAATACGGGAAACACCGGAAATACAGGAGCAACGGGAGTAACCGGAAATACGGGTGCAACGGGAAATACTGGAGCTACAGGAAATACTGGTGCCACTGGTATTATGGGTTTTACGGGTCCTACTGGAAACATTGGGCAAACTGGACCAACTGGAATTTATGGAACGGGACCGACAGGTTCAACAGGTTTAATGGGACCATCAGGAACACAAGGAACAACCGGACCAACTGGACCCGCAGGAATACAAGGAACTGTTGGACAACAAGGTTTAAGGGGATATGATGGATTACAAGGACCACCCGGAACGGCAACAAATACTGGAGCCACCGGACCAACCGGAATACGCGGTATTGACGGATTATCGACAAATACAGGTGCAACAGGATACACCGGAAATACGGGTCCCGCTGGATTTTCCACAAACACGGGTTCAACAGGACCCGCTGGAAATACTGGTGCAACTGGAAATACTGGGGCAACCGGTAACGCAGGAGTAACTGGAAATACGGGTGCAACCGGAAATATAGGTGCAACCGGAAATACGGGTCCCGCTGGATTTTCCACAAACACGGGTGCAACAGGACCCACCGGAAATATTGGTGCAACTGGAAATACAGGTCCCACCGGAATAATTGGAACTGTTGGACCCACTGGAACAAACGGAACCACCGGAAATACGGGGGCAACTGGAAATACGGGGGCAACTGGAAATACGGGGGCAACCGGAACGGCCGGAACAATTGGACCCACCGGAAATACGGGTCCCGCTGGATTTTCCACAAACACAGGTGCAACAGGACCCACCGGAAATATTGGTGCAACCGGAAATACTGGGGCAACCGGTAACGCAGGAGTAACCGGAAACACGGGACCCACCGGAAATATTGGCGCAACCGGAAATACAGGTCCCACCGGAATAATTGGAACTGTTGGACCCACTGGAACAAACGGAACCACCGGAAATACGGGGGCAACTGGAAATACGGGGGCAACCGGAACAATTGGCCCCACCGGAACGGCCGGAACAATTGGACCCACTGGAAATACGGGTCCCGCTGGATTTTCCACAAATACGGGTTCAACTGGACCCACAGGAAATATTGGCGTAACTGGAAATACTGGTGCAACAGGAACAATTGGTCCCACCGGTGCAACAGGAACAATTGGTCCCACCGGAAATATGGGCAATGACGGAAATACTGGACCGATTGGTCCCACAGGAAATACCGGAAATACAGGTGCAACAGGAAATACCGGAAATACAGGTGCAACAGGAACAATTGGACCAACAGGTCCATCCCAATGGACAACTGCGTCTTACAATAATTTAGATATATATATTATTTCTGGTAATGTCGGTATAAACAATAATACTCCCCAATACACCATGGACGTAAGCGGTAACGTAAATGTTTCTGGAAATACAACAATACAGGGTATCGTAACAATCACAAACAATACACAAACAACAAACAAAAAATCAGGTGCATTGGTTGTTACTGGCGATATTGGAGTTGGTGGAGATATTTATATTGGCGGAAATACCATTTCTTCCAACACCGCAAGCGGAACGCTGGTTGTAATTGGGGATATGGGTATGAGCGGAAACGCAAATATTGGAGGAAATACAACAATACAGGGTATTATGAAAATAACAAACACCACGCAATCTTCAACCGTCACAACGGGTGCATTATTGGTTTCGGGTGGGGCGGGTATCAACAGTAATTTATATGTAGGCGGTAATTCGGTAATTTTGGGAAACAATACCATTTCTGGGTTGGTTATTGTTGGAAACACCACGCAATCTTCAAACGTCACAACAGGTGCATTAGTGGTGTCGGGTGGGGCGGGTATCAACAGTAATTTATACGTAGGTGGTAATGCGGTAATTTTGGGAAACAATACCATTTCTGGGTTGGTTATTATTGGAAACACCACGCAATCTTCAACCGTCACAACAGGTGCATTAGTGGTGTCGGGTGGGGCGGGTATAACCGCAAACGTAAATGTAGGAGGAACGGTTACTATATCAAATATACTGTTATCTTCAAACGTCACAACGGGTGCATTTGTAGTATCAGGAGGAGTTGGAATTGGAGGTAATTTATTTGTAGGCGGTAATTTGTCTGTGGCAAAAAACACAACATTGTCCGGAACAAACACAATTGGTTCTTCCACTTTCAATGGAACGAATACTCTTTCGGGTGTCAATACGTTTAGTAGCGCAACAAACGCAACTTCTATAGCCACAGGCGCATTAATTGTTTCTGTGGGTGGTGCGGGCATAAAAGGAAATTTATTTGTAGGAGGTAACACGGTTGTTCAAGGAAATATACCGTCATTATCAGTGGGAACCGGAACACTACAAATAACGGGTGGAGCGTCCATCGTTGGAAATTTATATGTAGGGAGCAATGTAATTATTTCGGGAAACAACACGGTTCAAGGAATAAATTTTATAAGTAACACAACCGCAACGGCAAATACAACTTCAGGCGCATTAGTGGTAACGGGAGGCGTAGGAATAGGAGGAGGATTGTACGTAAATGGAACTACCACAAAAGTGGGAACCGTCAGTATAACAAATTCAACCGCGTCAAATACAACGGCAACTGGTGCAATGGTGATAAGTGGGGGAGTTGGGGTGGGGGGTAATGTAGTATTGGGAGGGGCCGCATATACATATTCATATACAACACCCCCAATATCTACGGGAACCGCATTCACGTTTGTTCCAACACCCGTACAAACCAATTATATGATGACTATAAACTGTTCATCTCAATTTTATTATATGTCTAATTTGTATTTTTTAACGGCACAAAACGCAACGGTTCCGTTACTTATTGGAAACAATACCACATCCATGAGCGTTGGTTCCTATTATACGGGTAATTCGGCAATAACAATTAATCATTCATTTGGCGGAACACAAACGTTTGTAATTAATTTATTGAGGTTAATATAATTGTTCAGCCGTATAAAATGTCAACTATAAATAAAACTGAAATAAAAAAAAAATTGATTTTATATTATAACCAAAAGTAACATAACCATAAAACCAAATGAATATATCAAATATGGGTAAAAAGGAAATGTCGGATAAATGCGAAAAGTTGGGGGTTACTGGGTGTAAGTCAAAAAATAAAACGCAACTGATGGAAATAATCACATCAAACCAAAAAATGGCGGACGTTACAACAAATAATATTGTACGTCAAACAGAAAACACAACAACAACAACCGCCATAACGGAAGATGAAATTGACAACACCACAACAACACATAATAAATGTACTTTTATTGAAGTATGTGCAGGAGGCGGGGGGTTAAGTTCGGGACTTATAAAATCGGGTTTTACACCCGTTTTATTGAATGACAATAATGGTGATTGTTGTAAAACATTGAAACATAATCATCCGGACGCAAATGTCATATGTGGAAATATGGATCAAATTGACTATTTACAATATGTTGATAATGTGGATTTATTGACTGGAGGTGTGCCGTGTCAATCCTACTCACAGGCGGGTTTAAGAAAAGGACTTGACGACCCACGGGGCGATTTAATGATGAAATTTGTTGAAATATTAAACCTTATAAAACCAAAATTATTTATGATTGAAAACGTAAAAGGCTTACTAAATCACGATGGCGGAAAAACCATACAAAAAATAATAGACGCATTGAATGAAAATGAAATGTATAATATCAGCTATAAGTGTTTAGATGCGTCCAAATATGATGTTCCGCAAAAAAGAGAAAGAGTATTTATTGTTGGCGTATTGAAAAACATAACCCGTTCTTTTGAATTTCCCAATGAAAGTCCAAACAAAAAATTGTTGAAGGACGTATTGTATGATGTTCCAATGTCAAATGGAGCAAAATATAACGAAGAAAAAATAAAATTATTTAAAATGATACCGCAAGGCGGTTGTTGGGTTAATTTACCCGAAAATTTACAAAAAGAATATTTGGGAAACAGTTACAATTCGGGAGGAGGAAAAAGGGGAATTTTATATCGTTTATCTATGGAAAAACCGTCACTGACTTTATTATGCACGCCATCACAAAAACAAACGGAAAGATGCCATCCTTTGGAGGAACGACCCTTGACGATACGGGAATACGCAAGAATTCAAACGTTTGATGACAGTTATGAATTTATAGGAAGTATTAATTCTCAATATAAACAAGTTGGAAATGCGGTTCCGGTTGAATTAGCAAAACAAATGGGGATTTCATTACTGAAAATGTTGTAATTGATTAACGTTTTATGTATATTTGTCAATTATGTTTTTTATAAAGTTGATTATTATATCAGTATTGTCACCTAAAATAAATGTGAGGAAATTATACCCAATGTGACGGATTATTTCAACATCATTGTGTAATATTTTTTTTACAGAACCTTTTAATGTTTTTTGTTTGGTGTTGGCATTTATATTTGCGTAAATACAAATATATTCGGGATTATTTTTTTTATAATTTGACAATTTATCAAGATTTGTTTTTTTGGAAGACGAGTTGTCAGTATTTGTTCGGTTTTTCAATTCAATAGCGATTTTTTTTGTGTGGGATAAAATATCCAAACCGGTTTCGTGACCTATTTTTAGATTTGTAAATCCGTCATAATTCCCCAATACTTCTTGCCAAATTTCACCGATTTTCATTTGGTATTGTTTTTCCTTCAACGCAATTATTTTTTTTGTTTTTGATTTTTTTGTGTCCAAAATATCGTATGTTAATGTATTTTGTTCAGGACGCAATAAAATTTTTGTAATATTTTTTTCTATTAATTCCAAATATTTTATTAATGAAAACCCACTGACACATACAAACTGATTGTCCATTTAATTTTGTGTGACCGTAATATTTAATTTTGTGTGACCGTAATATTTAATTTTGTGTGATCGTAATATTTAATTTTGTGTAATCAATTTTATGGAATTTTTTATGGTATAAACCAATGGAGATTTGTTGGTTGTTTGGTTGTTTGGTTGTTTGGTTGTTTGGTTGTTTGGTTGTTTGGTTGTTTGGTTATATAATTGCGAATAAAAAGAATTCATAATTATATATGAATATATTAGTATGTCATCATCGGGTAATTATACAACATCACAAAATTATAATAATTCATATAATCGCTGTAGTCAAGGACCACAAGGGCCACAAGGAAATCAGGGAAAAACTGGACCCACCGGATTTACAGGTCCTACCGGTTCTATAGGATTAACTGGACCCACTGGGAGGGATGGTTCTGCGACGAATACGGGTTCAACCGGAAATAGTGGGGCAACAGGACCAACTGGACCGTTTGGGACAGGAGCTACTGGAGTAACCGGAATGACGGGTGCAACGGGGATGACAGGTGCAACGGGTCCTTTAGGAACTGGTGCTACCGGAGTAACTGGAAATACGGGCGGAACAGGACCTACTGGAAAAACGGGTTCAACTGGTGCTACTGGAACGACAGGGGCGACTGGGTTTACCGGAAATACGGGTGCGACAGGCAACACGGGTTCAACGGGTTTTACGGGAAATACGGGGGCGACTGGGTTTACCGGAAATACGGGTGCGACAGGCAACACGGGTTCAACGGGTTTTACGGGGAATACGGGGGCAACTGGACCCACAGGGAATACGGGCGGAACAGGAACAACTGGACCCACAGGGAATACAGGGGCGACGGGAAACACGGGGGCGACGGGGAATACTGGTGGAACAGGAAATACAGGGGCGACGGGAAATACGGGGGCGACCGGAAATACAGGACAAACAGGCGGAACAGGGCCTACCGGAAATACGGGAAATACAGGTGCGACGGGGACAACTGGTGCAACAGGGCCGACGGGAAATACGGGGGCGACGGGAAATACGGGGGCGACAGGAATAACTGGATATACCGGAAATACAGGTGCTACGGGAAACACGGGAAATACAGGGCCGACCGGAACCACCGGATATACCGGAAATACGGGGGCGACTGGCGGAACAGGGGTTACTGGAAATACGGGGCCGACGGGAATAACCGGATATACCGGAAATACGGGGCCGACTGGTGGAACAGGTGTAACCGGAAATACGGGTTCAACTGGAAATACGGGGGCAACAGGAAACACGGGGGCAACAGGAAACACGGGAAACACGGGTGCAACGGGTGCGACTGGAAATACTGGAGCTACTGGAAATACGGGCGCAACGGGAAATACAGGAAACACAGGTGCGACGGGAAACACGGGGGCGACGGGAAACACGGGGGCGACGGGATTTACCGGAAATACGGGGGCGACAGGAAATACGGGGGCGACAGGAAATACAGGGGCTACTGGAAACACAGGACAAACAGGTGGAACAGGACCAACGGGAAATACGGGGGCAACTGGTCCTATAGGAACAGGACCAACTGGACCCACTGGAAATACAGGGGCTACTGGGGCTACGGGAAATACCGGACCAACTGGAACCACTGGGGCTACGGGAAATACTGGACCAACCGGAACCACTGGGGCTACGGGAAATACCGGACCAACCGGAACCACTGGGGCTACGGGAAATACTGGACCAACCGGAACCACTGGGGCTACGGGTTCAACTGGAAGCACCGGAAATACGGGAGTTACGGGAAACACGGGATACACCGGAAACACAGGACCCACAGGTTCAACTGGAAACACCGGAAATACGGGACCAACCGGAAACACAGGATCCACAGGTTCAACCGGAAACACCGGAAATACAGGACCTACCGGAAATACTGGAAATACAGGTTCAACTGGAAACACCGGAAATACGGGACCTACAGGTTCAACCGGAAACACCGGAAATACGGGACCTACAGGTTCAACCGGAAACACCGGAAATACGGGGGCAACCGGAAATACAGGACCTACAGGAAATACAGGTGCGACTGGACCGTTGGGAACTGGTGCTACGGGTGCTACTGGAAATACGGGTTCTACAGGAAATACCGGATACACAGGAAATACGGGGGCAACTGGAAACACCGGATACACAGGAAATACGGGGGCAACTGGAAACACCGGATACACAGGAAATACGGGGGCAACTGGAAATACGGGAAATACGGGGTTTACAGGTCCTACGGGGGCAACTGGAAATACGGGAAATACAGGGGCAACAGGAAATACGGGGGCAACAGGAAATACGGGGGCAACTGGAAATACAGGGGCAACTGGAAATACGGGGGCAACCGGAAATACGGGGGTAACCGGAAATACGGGGGCAACTGGACCACTTGGGACTGGGGCTACGGGTTCTACCGGAAATACGGGGGCAACTGGAAATACAGGGGCTACTGGGGCTACCGGACCAATTGGAACAGGACCTACTGGAAATACGGGTGCAACTGGCGGAACTGGACAAACCGGATACACAGGACCAACAGGACCCCAAGGAAATAGAGGATATGACGGAATACCGGGACCACCTGGAATAGCTGCCAATACAGGTGCAACTGGAAATACAGGAACTACAGGAAATACAGGACCGACCGGAACTACTGGAAATACCGGTTCAACCGGAAATACAGGAACTACAGGAAATACAGGACCGACCGGAACTACCGGAAATACCGGTTCAACCGGAAATACAGGAACTACAGGAAATACAGGACCGACCGGAACTACCGGAAATACCGGTTCAACTGGAAATACAGGAATAACAGGACCTACCGGAATAGCAGGAACAACAGGACCTACCGGAATAGCGGGAACAACCGGAAATACGGGAATAACGGGACCTACTGGACCCACTGGGGCTACAGGACCTACTGGGGCTACAGGAAATACCGGTTCTACGGGAAATACTGGTTCTACGGGAAAAACAGGTTATACAGGACCCACTGGATATACAGGTTCTACGGGAAACACAGGAATAACGGGAAATACTGGACCAACTGGACCCACCGGATATACGGGGGTAACCGGAAATACGGGGGCAACTGGAAATACTGGACCAACTGGACCCACTGGATATACAGGTTCAACCGGAAATACAGGACCTACCGGAATAGCAGGAACAACTGGAAATACAGGACCTACCGGAATAGCAGGAACAACCGGAAATACAGGTTCAACTGGTCCTACCGGAATAGCAGGAACAACTGGATATACCGGAATAACCGGACCTACTGGACCGGCACCCATTTTGGGTTCTCTTGTTGCATACGATAGTGGATGGACGGCCACTACCGCAAATACCCAATACACAGTAACCCATAATTTAGGTGTTGATTTGACAAGTCCACCCGCCCACATATTATTATTTTGTTCAACAAATCCGGGAAATAGTTTTGCGGGTGGTTCGGTGATTGATATAACCGGACAAAATTTGTATGTTACGGGATATGGATTTTATGGTGCGTTTGTTCAACAAAACGCAAATACAACAGTGTTGAATTTTATGAATTATTTATGTGTAACACCCACAAATACGTATACGTCCGGATATTTTCGTTTATATATGTTAAACAATAAAATAGCATATGCAGTGGGGGCAACTGGACCAACCGGCCAAACCCAATTTGGTATTTCGGGAAATAATATTTATTATAATTCGGGTAATGTTTCCGTCGGAAAATCAACCAACACACAAACATTAGATGTGAGCGGAAATGTAGCGGTTAGTGGAAATTTATATACAAATGTAATTTACCCCCAAATCGGCAATAATTTGTCGTTTGGTAGTTCATTAGGAACAAATACCGTAAACGGAAATGTTATTATTATATCAACCGAAGTTTCAACAAGTGTATCTACCGGTTCATTGCAGGTAAATGGAGGATTGGGTGTTACCGGAGGTATTTTTATTACCGGAACAATAAATGTAAATAACATCACACAATCTACAAGTGCAACCACGGGTGCATTATTGGTGTCGGGTGGGGCGGGTATCAACAGTAATTTATATGTAGGCGGTAATTCGGTAATTTTGGGAAACAATACCATTTCTGGGTTGGTTATTGTTGGAAACACCACGCAATCTTCAAACGTCGCAACAGGTGCATTAGTGGTGTCGGGTGGGGCGGGTATAACCGCAAACGTAAATGTAGGAGGAACGGTTACTGTATCAAATATATTGTTATCTTCAAACGTCACAACGGGTGCATTTGTAGTATCAGGAGGAGTTGGAATTGGAGGTAATTTATTTGTAGGAGGTAATTTGTCTGTGGCAAAAAACACGACATTGTCCGGAACAAACACAATTGGTTCTTCAACGCTAAACGGAACGAATACTTTATCAGGTGTTAATACGTTTAGTAGTGCAACAAACGCAACTTCTATAGCAACAGGAGCATTAATTGTTTCTGTAGGCGGTGCGGGCATAAAAGGAAATTTATTTGTAGGAGGTAACACATTTGTTCAAGGAAATATACCTTCCTTTTCATTGGGAACAGGTACATTACAAATAACGGGCGGAGCGTCCATTGTAGGAAATTTATATGTAGGAAGCAATGTAATTATTTCAGGAAACAATACAGTTCAAGGAATAAATTTTATAAGTAACACAACAGCAACTGCAAATTCAACTTCTGGTGCATTAGTGGTAACAGGAGGAGTTGGAATAGGAGGAGGTTTATATGTAGGAGGAAACGCAGTTATTACCGGAATTGCAAATACAGGTGCATTAACGCCATCTTCCATAACAACATCCGGAACAATAAGCGTAACAAATGCCACATTATCCACATCTACATCATCGGGGGCGGTGATAGTTACAGGAGGAGTTGGAATAGGAGGAGGTTTATATGTAGGAGGAAACGCAGTTATTACCGGAATTGCAAATACCGGTGCATTAACGCCATCTTCCATAACAACATCCGGAACAATAAGCGTAACAAATGCCACCCTATCCACATCCACATCATCGGGGGCGGTGATAGTTACAGGAGGTGTTGGGGTTGGAGGAAATATTTATGTGGGAGGTAATGTTATTGCGGGGGGTATTTCCGGAAACGGATTTGGTGTTGGTTCCGTTAATTGTATGCCACCAACGGCAGTAACAAATGGTTTAACTTCCGGAATAAGTTTTTATGGAACGTTTGTTGCAAACGCCGATAAAGGAATACGAAGAACCGCCGATATAGTAAGTGGTTTTTCTACAGGTATTTGGGGAACGGAATATATGAGTTTATGTTGCGGGTCTTCAAACGATGCGTATATAGTATCTACCGAAATGATTAGATTGACTGCTAATAGCGGTATTACAATAAATACATCCATAAGTAATTATAGTACTACTATATCATTAAGTGCAAATACGACTACGGTTATAACCGTTCCAACACAAAAAAATGCTGTTCCAAACGGTTCAGGTTTTTTGATTAATGTTTTTTCTTGGAATTATCCGACATGGGGATTACACGCATATTTCTTCACGGGAAACGGAGGTGGTATTCCGTCAGGTGTTAATGTTGTATCAAGTTCTAATATGTCAATAACGGCTGTAACTCAAACGACAGTAACGTTAAAAAATACAAATGTGTCTTTTGGTGTGCAAGTTTATGTTTCGTTTTTACAATTATTTTAATTTTTCAGGGGTATAACCCGTTGAAAATTTGTCATTTCGGCTACGCCGAAATTACGTAGTTTTTGATAAGCAAAAACGACAAACTGGTTTATATTTTATTTCTACATAAAATATAAGAAATGTCATTTTTTGTGTCTCCATTATTACCGGTAGATATTTTTACGTCTGGTAATATAGCAATAGGTAAATTAAGTCTCCCATTATATACTTTGGACGTAAATGGAACATTATTTGTCACAGGAAACACAACCCATCAAGGTTTGTCATTATTTACCAATACAACCCAATCAACGAGTTCCACTACGGGTGCATTACAAGTTGGTGGTGGTGCGGGTATTGTAGGTAATTTATATGTGGGGGGGAACACGGTAATTTCCGGAAATACAACACATCAGGGTTTATCCCTATTTACCAACTCCACACAATCAACTAGTTCCACAACAGGTTCATTGCAGGTGGGTGGTGGTGCGGGTATTGTAGGTAATTTATATGTGGGAGGTAATGCAACTATTGCAGGAACAAACACCATAACTGGAAATGTAGTTATTAAATCAACGGAGGCATCTACGAGTGTATCTACCGGTTCATTACAGGTGAATGGAGGATTGGGCGTTACGGGAGGTATTTTTTCGGCTGGAATGATAAATGTAAATAACAATACACAATCAACAAGTTCAGTCACAGGTGCAGTTATTGTGAATGGTGGTGTGGGTGTTAATGGTAATATAAATATAAACGGTAATTTATATTTAAGCGGAGGTTTGAATTTTTCAAACGGACAAGGTGGTGGTGGTAATACTAATATTTATAGTATTGACTGTTGCAACAATTATTCAAGCAATATATATACTTTGTCGGCGGGTAACGTCGTTAAATTCAGCAATTTTTCGGGTATGATTATTATAAATAATATATCAACGGGAGGTATTCAGATGTTTTTGTGTGGTGGTGCTGGAACATATTCATTAGGTGGGGCTTCGGTAGCTACCGGTTCGTTTGACGGAACAAGCTCAAGTTATTTTTTTACTATGGTTAATAATGGACAATTTACGTTTTTTTCCATAAGAACAAGAAATGGACCATAAAAACACAACTCATTTTTATTGTAAAATGCATAAAAATAGATAAAGACGTAACGTCCTACGTAATATTCACCCCACTATTTTTTACAAAACAAAAAATATTTCCATTTCATTTTAAAAATAAAAAATCCAACAATCCAACAATCCAACAAAAAACCCCACAATGATATTACACCCCCCGCAACCGCCCCCCCAAAAATACAAATTAGACCCAATGAGTGACGAACAGCAACTTATATGTGACCATATAAAAAAGGGAAATAACGCCGTGGTGGATGCGTGTGCGGGTTCAGGAAAAAGCACTACAATACTTTCCATTGCCCAAGAAATGCCCCATCATAAATTCATCCAATTGACATACAATTCAATGTTATGTGCGGACAGCCGAAAAAAGGTATTTGATTTGGGACTTTCCAATTTGGATGTATGCACATATCACGGTTTGGTGGTTAAAAATTACGACCCCAAAGGATATACGGATACGGTAATACGCCGTGTAATTTCTCACAATATATCTCCAAAAAATCCCATACCCCGTTTTCACGTGTTGGTGTTGGATGAAGTCCAAGATATGACATTTTTGTATTTTAAGTTGATTGTGAAATTTTGTCGTGATATGGGACATCCAACCCAAATATTGATTTTGGGCGATTATATGCAAGGACTGTATGAATTTAAGGGGGCTGACACGCGTTTTTTAACAAAGGCGTTGCAAATATGGAGTAAATTTCCGTTGATAATAAAAAACGGAGAACCAATGTCGGCGACGGCATCAACTGCATCAACTGCATCTGGTTTATTCGCGGAATTCACACTGAAAATGTCATATCGTATTACACAGCCAATGGCGGATTTTGTGAATAATGTTATGTTGGGAGAACGCCGTTTGTTGGCGTGTCGTGACGGAGAACGGGTTATGTATTTGAGACAACAAACATTTAATGCGGGTAAATTCATTATATATAAAATAAATACATTGATTGAGGAGGGAAAGGCAACCGCCGACGATTTTTTCGTTTTGGGAGCGTCCATCCGTGAGTCGGCGAAGGAGATACGGTTGATTGAGAACGAATTGGTTCGCAGTGGTATTCCGTGTTATGTTCCGGTGGCGGACGACGATAAAATAGACGAACGGGTGATTGAGGGGAAGGTGGTATTTTCCACATTTCATTCGGTAAAGGGAAGACAACGAAAATACGTTTTTATCATTGGGTTCAACGAAACCTATTTTGATTATTACGCCCGAACAGTAGAACGGTTAATATGTCCCAATACATTGTATGTGGCCACTACACGTGCAACCCACGGATTGTGTATGGTTGAGTCGCATAATATGTCTCACGACCGCCCGCCCAAGTTTTTAAAATTGGACCATTTGGGTATGAAAACCCAACCGTATATTGATTTTAGGGGGATGCATCAAACATTATTTGAGGAAAAACCGACACCGAATGAGAACCAAAAAATAAAACATAAAACCGAATATATAACGCCTAGCGATTTAATCCGGTTTATACCGGAAACCGTGTTGGACGAAATAAACCCAATATTGGAGGAAATATTTATCCGTGTTCCGTCCCCCGTGACGTGGGGGACGCCCCCCGTGGAAATAAATTTTCCCAATGTGATAAAAACCAATGAAAAATATTATGAAGATGTCAGTGACATAAACGGTATTGCAATTCCATTTATGTATTTTGACAAATATATGGTGTCGGCGAAGGAGGAAACGGAAAAACCGCCACTGGAAAGCGGTATTGACACAATTGCGCGAATTATTGAAAAGGAAATAAAAAATCACAAAACCGCGCATAAACATTCATTTTTAACGGTTATTTTTGATACATTATATAAAAAAATAAAAGGAAACGGCGAAGAAGAAACCGCACCCACAACAACCACCCCCCGTTCTCCCCACTGCAAAATGCATTCCATTGAGGATTATTTAAAAATATCCAATTTGTTTTATGCGGTAAAGGAGAAATTATATTTTAAAATAAAACAAATAAACGAAAACGATTATCGTTGGTTGAGTGACGAAATGGTGGAAACCGCATTTCGGCGGATGGATGAAATTATAGGAAGGGATATGAAAACGGCAAAAACAAACGAAAACGCGTGTTCTCCCAAAATTGAATATGTATTGGTGGATAAAACGACACCGGAAGATAAATATAAACATATAGATGAATTATTGAAAACGCATTTTCCGGAAAAACTGTTTCGGTTTAGAGAGGCAAGAGTGGATTTGATGACGGAGAACACTGTATGGGAATTAAAATGCACGTCTTCATTGACAAACGAACATTATTTACAGGTGGTAATATACGCGTGGATATGGAGAATGATACACGAAAATATGTTGGAATTGGAGAACATACGTGATTTCCGTTTATTCAACATAAAAACTGGAGAACAATTCCGGTTGAACGCCACGACTGACCAACTCAATAGTATTATTTTAGCGGTGTTAAAAGGTAAATATTTGAAACAAGATAAAAAAGACGACGATGAGTTTTTGAGGGAATGTTGGGATATTTTATTGGAGAACCCCGCGAATGAATAAATAATATTATTTTATCTTCATAATAATATTATTATGGT
>Ga0118677_10007409_pt1 | contig 18116 bp, 16 predicted proteins | sample AliMusrvi5mmetaG_FD_86154 | JGI IMG/M metagenome (GOLD analysis project Ga0118677, IMG submission 86154) | reverse complement strand
GCCGCCGCCTTTGTCACGCATCGACCTGGCCCCGGGCGCACGGTCTTGTCATCATCTTCCCAAACCGGTAATGATCGGGCCCGTTGAAGGCCATTGATTCTCTATTCTTAATTGCCGGGAGCGGCGACTACCCGCGCCTGGTGATCGAATCCGCGCGCTCCGCCGGCGTGCGGCGGGTGGCGCTGGCCGCATTCGAGGGCGAGACCCTGCCGGAAGTGGAGCTGCTTGCGGACGAAGTCTATTGGATGAAGGTCGGGCAGCTCGGCAAGCTTCTGGCCGCCGCGAAAAAATCCGGTGCCACCAAGGCGCTGATGGCCGGCCAGATCGCGCCGGGGAATCTTTTCAACCTGCGCCCGGACCTCCGCGCACTCGTCCTTCTCGCCCGCCTGAAAGAACGGAATGCTGAAACGCTTTTTGGTGCGGTGGCCTCCGAACTCGCCTCGGCCGGGGTCGAGCTTCTGCCGGCCACGGCCTTCCTCGAAGACCATATCGCGGGCAAAGGCCACCTCGCCGGACCGCACTTGAAACCACGCCACACCGCCGACCTGGAATTCGGGTTCCGCATCGCCAAGGAATCCAGCCGGCTCGAGATCGGGCAGACGGTCATCGTCAAAAATGGAACCGTCCTCGCGGTCGAGGCCTTCGAAGGGACCAACGAGGCGATCCGCCGCGGCGGCAAGCTCGGGCGCGGCGGCGCGTGCATGGTGAAGGTCTCGAAACCCGGGCAGGACATGCGTTTCGATGTCCCCGTCGTTGGAACAAAGACGCTCGAAACCGCCGCGGAGGCGCAGATCCGAGCGATCGGCGTCGAGGCCGGCGCGACGCTTCTGCTCGACCGCGCAAAAGTCGCCCAGGCGGCCGACGCGCTGGCCATTACGATTTACGGATTATGACAAACATCAAAACAGGCGTGGTCGGAGTCGGCCATATGGGCATCAACCACGCGCGGATTTACAGCGAGATCGACGGGGCGACGCTTGCTGCGGTCTTCGACTCCAACAGCGAGACCGCCCATTCCGTGGCTGCGAAATACAACGCCAAAGCCACGACCTCGCTCGAGGAATTCGCCTCGCTGGTCGATGCCGCCACGATCTGCACCCCGACAGCCACCCATTACGAGATCGGCAAAACCCTCCTCTCGCAAGGCAAGCACCTCCTCATCGAAAAACCGATCGCCGACACGCCCGCCCACGCGCGTGAGCTCGCGGAGCTCGCCGCCTCGAAAGGCTGCGTCCTCCAGGTCGGCCATGTCGAACGCTTCAACCCGGTCCTTCACGCGCTCGAATCCCAGTTGAAAAACCCGCGCTTCCTCGAGGTTACCCGCCTCTCGCCATACCCGAACCGCAGCACCGACATCGGGGTCGTATTGGACCTGATGATCCACGACATCGAAATCATCCTGCACCTCGTCCGCTCGCCGATCACGAGCATGGACCCGGTCGGAATTTCGGTCCTCGGCCGCGGCGAGGACATCGCCAACGTCCGCTTCCATTTCGAAACCGGCTGCGTGGCCAACCTCACCGCCAGCCGGATCAGCCAGGACCGCGTCCGCAAAATCCGCGTCTTCCAGGAAAACGCCTACCTCTCGCTCGATTACAAAAACCAGTCCGGCTACCTCCTGCGCCTCGCCCGCGACGACGAAAAGGAATCGTCCGGGATCGGCAAGCTGATCGGCCTCGCCACGGATTCCAAAATCGTGACCGACTTCAGCGGGCACCGGATCGTGCGCGAGCCGGTCGAGGTGCAAAAAGGCGAGCCGCTCAAGATCGAGCTCGAGTCGTTTGTCCAGTGCGCGCGCCAGGGTCTCAAGCCGCGCGTGACCGGGCAGGCCGCCGCCGCCGCCCTCGACATCGCGCTCGAAATCACGCGCCGGATCGAGGCGGCGGACCCGCGCGGGAAATGATCTCGCCCGATTCCACGTCCCTGTGGTTTGTCGCCGGCGAGACGAGCGGGGACGCCCGTGCCGCGGAGGTCATGCGCGCGCTGCGCGAGAAGAGGCCGGGCATCGTTTTTCTCGGGGCGGGCGGACCACGGATGCAGGAACTCGCCGGCCGCCCGTTTGACAACTGGACCGCGCAGGCCGCCGTGGTCGGGCTCTGGGATGTGCTCCGGCACTACGGGTATTTCAAAACAAAGTTCCAGGGGATGCTGGCCGACATCAAGGAAACGAGGCCGTCGGCTGTCGTGCTGGTCGATTATCCGGGCTTCAATTTGCGGCTGGCCAAGGCGCTTCGGAAGTCCGGCTACCGAGGGAAAATCCTTTATTACATCAGCCCGCAGGTGTGGGCGTGGAACCGGGGGCGCATTCCGAAAATGGCCCGGATTCTGGATCTGATGATCTGCGTGTTTCCGTTCGAAGCCCCGATGTATGAGGCGAGCGGCCTGCACACTGTCTTTGTCGGGCACCCGCTGCTGGAAGCCCTCGAACAGGATAAGATTCCCGTGCCCCGCGAGCCCGGGCTGGTCGGGTTCTTCCCCGGGAGCCGGGAACGCGAGGTGCGCAGGATTTTCCCCGTGATGATCAAAGTCGCGGAAATCATCCGCCGGGAATTTCCTGAGGCCCGCTTCGAGGCGGCGGCAGCCAGCGAAGCCCACGCGCAGCGGATGCGCGCTCTGGCCGGCGATATCGCTGTCCGGGCAGGGACCGCCCACTCCCTGATGCAGCGCGCGACTGCGGGAGTGGTTTGTTCCGGGACCGCCACGCTCGAGGCGGCGTTCTTCGGGCTCCCCTATTGCCTGGTTTACAATGTCTCCAGGCCCACGTTCGTATTTTTAAAATGCATCTTGCACGTGGACATGCTCGGGATCGTCAACATCCTGAACAACTATCGTGTAAACCCACCCACGGACCCGCGCCTTCCAGCCAGCCCGGCCCCCCATGTGGTCCGCGAGTTCATCGCGCACAACGCCACTCCCGAAGCCATCTCGAACGAAGTCCTTCGCCTCCTGCGCGACGAAGCCGCCCGGGAAAAGCTTTCGCGGGAACTCCTGCAGATCACCTCGGAGCTGGACGCGCACGGGGCGTCGCAGCGGGCTGCCACAGCACTGCTTCAGGCGCTGGGATCGTGATCAGCTCCCGAGCTGCTTCTGCACCTCGCTGCTGAGCGTGCGGCCGTCGATGCGGCCTTCCGCTTTGGCATTGACGATTTTCATGACCGCGCCCATCTGCTGGCGCGTCGTGGCCCCGGCTTCGGCAATCGCTTCGCGCACGAGGGAGGCGACCTCCTCGGCGCTCGGTGCCGCCGGAAGGAAAACCGAAAGGATTTCGATCTCCGCGCGCTCGTTGTCGGCCATGGCCGGACGGCCGCCCTTTTCGAACCCCTCGATGGAATCGTGGCGCTTCTTGATTTCCTTGCGGACGATGGCCATCGCGTCGGAGTCGTCGAGCGCCCCGCCGGCCCCGTGCTTCTCGATGGCCGAATTCATGAGCGCGGCCTTGAGCATGCGCAGCACGCCGAGTTTGAGCGTCTCGCGAGCCAGCATGGCCGCTTTGATTTCCTGGTCGATCCGGGCTTGAAAAGTCATAGCCGGACAGCATGCGCCAGATCGGCGGCGCGGTCGAATGGAAATTCCGGGCGCGAGCGGAGAAAACTTTGGGTATTGATGCCCGGCAGCGAAAGAGAGATTTTCCAAAATTTCCTCAACCATTCGCCAGGGATAAATGGCAGGATGGGCCGGGAATCTGTTCCCATTCACAAACCGTGTTTTCAAATCTTACGCGCAATCATCCTTTGTTAGCAGCTAACCGATGAGCAGAACGAGACTTCTGTGGATTCTGGCGGCGGTTGCCGCGCTGGCCTACATCGCCGCCGGGCTGTCGCGCATCAGCTTCAATGTGGACATCCTGCGCCTGCTTCCGTCCCATCTGCGCCAGGTCGAGGGGCTGTCGCTTTTCCTCAAAAATTTCGCGCTTCCCGACGAGCTGATCATCACGGTCGAAGCCCCCGACTCCGGGACGGCGGAGGCGGTTGCCGACAAGCTGGCGGCGGAGCTGCGGGGGCATCCCCAACTCGTAAAAAGCGCCGTGTCGCGGCCGCCTTGGGAAAATAATCCGTCAACGCTCGCGGAGTTCCTGGCTTTTCTTCTTCTGAACCAGCCTGCGGATAAAACGGGCGAAATCCAGAGGAGGCTCTCTCCCGGCCGGGCCGCCGCAACGCTGCAGGAGACGATGGAGACGCTCAGCACGAGCGTCTCCCCCCGCGATATCGCGCTTTTGAGCTACGACCCGTTCGGGCTTTCCTCGTCGCTCATGGGATCCGGAGTTCTCGGCGGGGCCCAGAAATCGGAGTTCTCCTCAGCCGACGGAAAATTCCGGGTGGTCTACGCGGAGACCGCGCATCCGTTCGCGAACTACAAGCAGACGGCCGCGTGGCTGAAGCAGATCCGCAAAATCTGTGCCGGCGCGGTTGCGGGCAGCCCCGTCACTCTCGGCTTCACCGGCGAGCCGGCATTCGTCGCCGAGATTGCCACGGGAATGGAATGGGACATGGTCACGTCGGCCTTCGCCACGCTGGTCCTGATCAGCCTGATCTTCTGGCTCTGCTACGGGCAGGTCGCCCCGCTTCGCTGGCTCATGCTCATGCTGCTGCTGACGTTCGTGCTTTCGCTCGCGACAGCCGGGTTGTTTCTCAACCAGATCACCGTTATCGGGGCGGGATTTGCGGCGGTGATGATCGGGCTGAGCGTGGACTACGGGTATTTCATCCACCGGCAATCGCTCCGCCATTCCGGGACGGTGCGCCAACTGCAATGGCGGAGCCTCCAGAATATCGTCTGGACGGCGAGCACGACCGCCGCGGCATTTTTTGCCCTGAACCTCAGCAGCCTGCCCGGGCTCACCCAGCTCGGAAACATGGTGGGGATCGGTGTCTGCACCGGCGCGCTTGTCATGGTCGGGGTCTTCGCTCCGATCTCCGTGCGGCTCCGCCGGGCGCACGGAAAAACCATTCCCTCGCGGCTCGATCCGCTGTTTGCCTCCCCGCGCTTCGCCGTGGCCGGGGAACGGGTCGCCATGGGCATGGTCGTTCTGCTGCTGGGGGCTTTGCTCCTCAAAGGATTTCCCGAAGCCGATTTTTCCGCCGCCACTTTCCGGACGCGGAACAGCGGGACCCAGGCCGCCCTCGAAAACCTTTACGACCGCCTGACCGATGACCGGGGACTCCTCAGCCTGATCGTCACGGGAAAAAACGAAGCCGAGGTGTTTGCCAGGTTGCAGGGCGTCCAGCCACGGGTGGACGACGCGATCCAGCGGGGGACTTTGAAAAATTACTTTTCCCCTCTGCCCTTGTGGCCGGACGGCGGCCGCCAGCGCGAGAATCTCGCCGCCTTCGGATCCTTGGCTGGCGAACTCCCCCGATTGAAGAAAACTGTGATCGAAAGCGGATTCACCGAGGAGGCCTTCGCTCTCACCTCCGCGGTCGTCGCGCAAGCGATCTCCTGGCAGCGCCGCCCGACTCCGATCTGGCCGGAGAACGAAACCAGCCGGTGGATTCTCCGCCGCGTGGCCCGCCACCAGGATGGAATTTTTCTTGCGCTCGGGATGGTCGAGCCTGTTCCGGGGCGGGAAAGCGAGCTGGCCTCCTCCCTTTCGGACGATGGCGTTTACCTTGTCAGCAGGGCTTTGCTCGAGCAGGAGTTGAAGCGCACGATGCCGCGCGAGATCCTGCAGGTCGCGATCGGGCTCATGTCCGGGATCCTGCTTCTTCTCGCCCTCGGCCTGCGCAATCTGCGGGCCGTGGTCCTGTTTGCCGCCACAACCACCCTGGTGCTTGTCTGCCTTGCCGGGGCGATGTCCCTGCTGGGAATGAAGTGGGGTTTTTTCAACCTCGCGGCCGTTCTCCTCCTGCTGGGAACAGGCACCGATTACAGCATCCTCCTTCTTCTCGCGTTGCGGCGCAACGGCGGGGATACCGGGCGCGCCAGACGGGAATTGGGCCTTGTGATTTTCCTCTGCTGCGCGTCCGCTGCGGCGGGATTCGGTTCGCTCGCTTGGGCGACGAATACCGGCCTCGCGACGCTTGGGAAAACCTGCGCGCTCGGGCTGCTGATCGACGGGATGATCTCCCTCTTTCTCCTTCCGAAGGCTTGGGACCTCTGGTTCCCTCGCCCGCCCGTGCCGTCATCCAGCCCATGATTTTCCGCGTTGCCCCGGGTGACAAGTTGCGGGGTTGTAATGACAGAGAGCGGGACGCGATCGCGAGCTACCCCTCGACGGAACTTGCAAAATCACTTGGAGCCCCTACATTGCCCCGACTTCGGACCAGCAGCACACGGGGTGCCGCACCGGATATTTTTATTGTGAACCGTTTCGTATTTTTTTGGCTGGCAGTCTTTTGCTCCTGGGCGTTTTCGCTCCTGGCGAGCGATGCGTCTGACGTTTCCCGCTCCCATCCAGAGCGTTTGCAGGCGATTTTCGCGCCGAGCGCCGAGTCTCCCCACTACGATGCGCGCATGGTTCTCGCCTCGCAGATCGCCTCCAAGCACGCTTTCAAAAAGCCGACGTGGCGTTGCTGGCATTATGTCAAAGATGCCCTGCTGAGCTCCGGTCTGGTTTCCCGCCGCCCCGTTTCCCCTTGGGCCAGGCAGGCGGGCGACGAGCTTTGCCGCACGTATGGTTTCAAAAAATTGAGGTTGACCGACCCGCTGCGTGCGCCAGTGGGGGCTGTGATCGTCTATGGAGGCACGGATGCGGGCCATGTGGAACTGCGAACCCCAGCCGGATTCGTGAGCGATTTTATTTCGCCAACTCCGTATCCCCGCCCGTTGATCGGGATTTACGTGAAGGAGATTTAGGGCCTCCCGGTGGCGGTGAAGACGGCCAGCCGGGCTGGGAATATTTTTTCGGCATGGTTGGCGGCGGTCTCGACGGAAACAATGTGGTCGCCGTTGCGTGCCAGCACGAAACAGAAGAGCGGCACGGTTCCCTGCAACGGGATTTGCCTGAGGTTCACTTTCATCTCCTTGGTGACGAAATAGCCGGCATCCATCAGCGCCCTCATCGAGACTTCCATCCAGCCGAGCGAGGACTGGGGAGGCTGAAGGTTTTGCGGCGACGGAGCGTTTCCAACCTTGCGCTGGCATTTGAGCTTTTTTTCTGTGAGTGTTCTTGCGCCGGCTCGTGGCGGAATGGCAGACGCAGAAGACTTAAAATCTTCTGGAGGTAACTCCGTGCGGGTTCGAGTCCCGCCGAGCCGATTTCGGTGTATGCGCCCGTTCTCCCTGATCAACTGCAAAGTCCGATGATTTCCCAGAGGTGTTCTCATGCGGCTCACTTCAGCCCGAGCCGTTCCATGCGGGCGAAGCACCACGCGAATTCTGCGGCGAGCTGGGTCACGACGTCGCGGCTTCGCAGGGCGGGAGGCAGCACGCCCCATGTGTAGGTCTCCAATTCCAAATGGTGGCAGAGCGAAGGATCGGCGGCCAGTTGTTCGAGGGCCCGGATGTTTGCCGCCGCGGTGGTGCCGAACAAGTTTCCTTCCTCCATGTGCAGCGGCACGTGAAAATGCACCCGCCATTCGGTCTCGTCGTCCTGCGGCGGTGCCTGAAGGGCGTCGTTCAGATCCGGGTAGGCCCGCAGCCGCCGGTTGCCCGCCGCCGCGACCACCTGGTGCAGGTAGATGTCGTCGGCAAATGCCCTGAGCGCTTTTCTCACGGCTGGCGTCGGGCTCACACGCAGGGCCGAACTCAGGTGGATTTTGCTGACCCGGATGCCGTGCTCGCGGAACGATGCGAAAGTTTCCGCAGGCTCCTCGAATTCGCAGGCGAGATGGCAGACGTCGTAGTTGACGCCCAGGTAGGCATGCCAGCGCGCGTCGCCCGGCCGTTCGTCGGCCAGTTGCTTGAAGAACGCGACAGTCTCCGCCGTGGTCTCGAACAGCCCCAGCGGCTCGGGTTCGAGGCCGAGGTGCAGGCCGCGCCCGGTCGCGGCGGAAAGCGCATCCATGTGGTCCACGCATTCCCAGAGATTCTGCCGGATCGCTTTGTGCTGTTGCGCGTCCAGCCCGAAGGCTTTGAAGGAGCCAGGAAGCGTGCTGACGCTGCCTTCGCAGCCGGAAGGAGCGAGGTCCAGCAGCCCGGAGAGGATGGTGAACAGCCGGCGCGTATAGTCGAGGCGCTCCGGAGTGCTCCAGTCGGGGCGATAGACCTGCTCCTTGACGCGACTCCCGTGGAACCGGCCGTAGGGAAATCCGTTGATCGTAAAAACGTAGCAACCGTTGTCGTCCAGCCAACGCCGGAAGCCGGCCATCGCTTCCGGTTGCTCCAGCTCCCGGGAGGCGACGTCACTGAGGCGAAGCCCGATGGCATAAGGTTTTCCAGGCCCCGGCGGCATCACCGCGCCGCGAACTTTCAGCGTGTATTGTTCGAGCGACGCCAAGGTCTCCGACCAAGTCTCCGCCGGGTGGATGTTCGTGCAATACGCGAGATGGATGCCGTTTTTGAGTTCCATGGATTTCCCATCAGACTGTGGCAACGCGCCTCATTTGCCAGCGATTATTTTTGGAAACCAAACAGGCCCCTGATAGGTGTCCCCCCATGAACAAATTTCCCTTCATCAGCTCCAAATGCCCGCACCTGCTGCATGGCGGCGATTACAATCCGGACCAATGGCTCGGCCAGCCGCAGATTTTAAAGGACGACCTGCGGCTGATGAGGCTAGCCAACTGCAACGCCATGAGCGTCGGGATATTTTCTTGGACCGCGCTGGAGCCGGAGGAGGGCCGGTTCACGTTCGGGTGGCTGGACAAAATCATGGATGACCTCGCGGACAACGGAGCGTTCGCCGTGCTGGCGACGCCGAGCGGCGCGAAACCCGCCTGGCTCTCCCAGAAATATCCGGAAATCCTGCGCGTCGGGCGATACGGGATCCGCAACCGTCACGGCATGCGCCACAACCATTGTTTCACATCGCCGGTTTATCGCGAAAAAGTTGAGATCATCAATGCCGCGCTGGCCCGGAGATACAAAAACCACCCGGCATTGATCCTCTGGCATGTCTCGAATGAATACGGCGGCGAATGCCATTGCGATTTGTGCCGCGAAGCTTTCCGCGCATGGCTCCAGGCCAAATACCGCGACATCGAGGCGCTGAACAAAGCGTGGTATACCGCATTCTGGAGCCACCGGTTCACGGGCTGGACGCAGATCGACACGCCTTCCGAACACGGGGAGATCATGATTCACGGGATGAACCTCGACTGGAAACGGTTTGTCACCGCCCAGACGCTCGACTTCATGAAAAAGGAAATCGGGCCGCTCAAGCGGTTCTCGCCCGGCATTCCGGTGACGACGAACTTCATGGGGACCTACCCGGGCCTCGATTACTGGAAGCTCGCGCCCGCGCTCGACGTCATTTCCTGGGACAGCTATCCCCAGTGGGGCCGGCCGGGTGCCGACATGGGGGAAGCGGTGGCAGCGGGATTCGTGCACGACATGTGCCGCGCGTTCAAAAAGGGCAAACCCTTCCTGCTCATGGAAAGCACCCCGAGCATCACCAACTGGCAGCCGGTGCCAAAATTGAAACGCCCCGGCATGCACGCGCTGTCCTCGCTGCTGGCGGTGGCCCACGGCTCGGATTCCGTGCAGTATTTCCAGTGGCGGAAAAGCCGGGGATCCAGCGAGAAGTTCCACGGCGCGGTGGTCGATCACGCCGGACATGAAAACACCCGCGTCTTCCAGGATGTGGCCGGGTTGGGGGAAACCCTGAAGAGGCTGGACGATGTCGCCGGGACCTCCACTCCGGTCGAAGCGGCGCTCATCTACGATTGGGAAAACCGCTGGGCGATCGACGATGCGAAATGCCTGGGGGCCCACAAGGCCTACGAAGCCACTTGCCACAACCACTACATGTCACTGTGGAAGCGCGGCGTCGCGATGGATGTCATCGACATGGAACAGGATTTCGATCCCTACAAACTCCTCGTCGCGCCGATGCTCTACATGATCAAACCCGGAGTCGGAAAACGGATCGAGCGCTTTGTGCGCAATGGCGGCACGCTGGTCGCCACTTATTGGAGCGGCATTGCGGACGAGAACGACCTCTGTTTCCTCGGCGGATTTCCCGGCCCGTTGCGGAAGGTGCTGGGTATTTGGGATGAGGAAATCGACACCCTCCACGACACGGACACCAACCGCATGATCTTCCGTGGGAAAAATGAACTCGGCCTGAAAGGGAGCTATGCCGTCCACCAATTCTGCGCGTTGATTCACGCCGAAACCGCCCGGACGCTCGCTGTTTACACCGGAGACTTCTACGCCGGACGCCCCGCCGTCACCGTCAATGAATGCGGCCGCGGTCAGGCCTACTATTTGGCCGGACGCACGAAAGACCGGTTCCTGGATGATTTTTACAAGGCCCTCTGCGCCCGCCTGAATCTCCGGACACCACTCAAGGCTGCGCTGCCACAGGGTGTCGTCACGCGGATGCGGACAGACGGAAAAAACAATTACATCTTCGTGATGAACTTCAACAACAAGCCGAAGTCCGTCGCTCTCGGAAAAACCAGAGGCATGGATTTGTGCAACGGAAAAAAGGCCTCTGAAAAGCTGGCGCTGGCACCCTACGGTGTCGCCGTGATCAGGACGGTAGCGCAGTAGCCAAAAATCCTCAGCGAAGCGGAAAACCCGAGAGATTTCTATTGACCGAGGTGGGGAAAAATGGTGAAAGGTGGGGCAATGTGGCGCATCAGGCCACTGAAAACCTACGAGAGCATGGGTCAGGAATCCACAAAAGCGACAATTTACGCAGGCACGTTTCCGCGTTCCCTGGACGCGAAGAAGCGTGTGGCGATCCCGTCTGCATGGATCACCGGCGAAGGGGACGAATTTCATGTGGCCCCCCATCCGCGCGAACGCATGCTCATGATCATGCGGGAGGAGGAACTCGGGAAGTGGGAGCAAAAATTTCAGGAATCCCGATTGGCTCCCCAAGAAAAGCGCCGGGCCATCCGGGCTTTTTATGCCTCGGCGCGGGCGGTGAGCGCCGACAAGCAGGGCAGGATCCTGCTTCCCGAAGCCCACTGCGAATGGGCGCAGCTTGACGGGGATGTGGTTTTTATCGGTTCGCCCGGCCGGATGGAGATCTGGTCGGTGCAAAACTACCAGGCGAACGAACCCGCCGACCGGTCGGCCCTGCAGGCCGCGGCCGACGAGAGCGGCCTGTGACATGAAAGCGCCAACACAATGAGGAGACCAACCTGATGGCAAAAGGCGGACGGTCGTTTTTCTTCGGTTTCCATGCCGGAAAAACCGGCGACGGAAAATCGAACGGCCACGCCACCATTAAAATCCGACCCCGGAATGCCTATGAACTTCTTGGACTGCGAAGACCTGCTGGAAACACCCTTGGAAAGAACTGACGAGGACACCCCCTACCATGTGCCTGTGATGGTGGACGAGGTGGCGGCCCTGCTGCGCCCCGCGCCCGGCATGCTGTTTCTCGACGGGACCGTCGGCGGCGGCGGGCACAGCGAGCGGCTTTTGGAATCCGGCGCGGAGGTGATCGGGCTGGACCAGGATCCGGATGCTGTGGCGGAGGCGCGGCTGCGGCTCGCGCGGTTCGGCTCGCGGCTCCGGCTCGTCGAGTCGAATTTTCGGTATGCGGAAAGCGTGCTGGACGATCTGGGGGAGAGGCGCGGCCTTGCGGGAGCGCTGTTGGACATCGGGGTCTCGTCGCACCAGCTCGACACGGCGGAGCGCGGGTTTGCCCTGATGAAAGACGGCCCGCTGGACATGCGGATGGACCCCTCTTCCGCTCCGAGCGCCGCGGATCTGGTCAACACCATGCCGGTCGCGGAGCTGGCGAAAATTTTTCGGGAATACGGCGAGGAACCCCGCGCGATGCAGATCGCGGCACGGATCGGCGCCCTGCGCGTGCAGCACCCGTTCGCGACCACGTTCGACCTCGCGGCCGCGGTCTCCTCGGTGGCTCCCCGGACGAGCGCCAGGCACCCGGCGACGAAAGTTTTCCAAGCGCTCCGGATCGCCGTCAACGACGAGCTGGGGGCCTTGAAGGAGGCGCTGGAAACCATCCCCGCCAGCCTGGCTCCGGGCGGGCGGTTTGCGGTGATCACCTTCCATTCGCTCGAGGACCGGATCGTCAAGCACTTCTTCCGCGAGCGCAGCCAAGAATGGATCGACCGGCCGGAATGGCCGGAGCCGCGCCGCAACCCCCAACGGATTTTCCGGCTTCTGACGCCCCATCCCATGGATGCGAGTGCCGAGGAAATCGTTAACAACCCCCGCGCCCGGAGCGCCAAACTCCGCGTCGTGGAAAAACTGCAGGAGACCATGCCATGAACACCAACCGCAGAAAGCAAGTCAACCCGGTCCAACTGTCGTCGCTCATCCGATGGCTGCTCGTCGCCGCCTTCATCGGCGCCAGCGGGCTGTTCTTCGTTTACATCAAAAACCAGCAGTTCGCGCTCGCGGAGGAAACCCGCCAGGTCGAGCGGCGGATCGCCAACGTGCGGTCCCAGAACGAGACCCTGCTGGCCCGCGTCACCGAACTCTCCTCGCGCCGCGTGTTGCAGCAGCGGATCACGGAGGGGTTTATTTCCATGAAGCCGATCCAGGACAACGTGATCGCCCGCCTGACTCCTCCGGCGCAAGCCCAGGCTGACGGGGTTCTCCGCACGGCCTTCAACGAAGGCATCCGCCAATGAGGTGGACGGCACGCACACGCACCGGTCTCGCCTGTGCTGCCGTCGCGTTGATTTTTACCGCCTACTCGGTCCGGCTGGTCGAGCTTCAGGTCGCGAAGCACCAGGAGTATTCGCAGATGGCGGCGGAAAAGCACACGATGCGGAAAGTCCTCCACGCAAGGCGGGGGCTGATCTTTGACAGGAACGGAGAACTGCTGGCTTCGAACCTGCCGGTCAGCACCGTGGTCGCCGATGGATCGCATGTCAAAGATCCCGCCCCCCTGGCAAAGCTCGCGGCCCCGTTCCTGGAAATGGACGAGAAGGAGCTCTGCACCAAACTCACCAGCGGGAGAAAATACATCGTCCTCCGCCGCGGGCTTGCCGAGGAGAAAGCCACCGCGCTCGGCAAAGCCATGCAGGACGCCAATCTCCGCGGCATCTATTTCGAGCCGGATGCGGTCCGCACCTACCCGAACGGCCAGATGCTCGGGCACGTTCTCGGCTTTCTGGACCACGACGGGACCGGGATCCAAGGCATCGAGATGTCGATGGAAAAATCCCTGCAGGGCCGGGATGGATACCGCTACATCGAGCACGACAGGACCGGGCGCGAGATCATGCTCTACCGCGGGCAGGAGGAGCCGGCGATCCACGGCCTCAACGTGAGGCTGACGATCGACATGGGGCTGCAGGCGATCCTCGAAGAGGAGCTGGATTCCGCGTTCAAGGAGCTCAAACCGGAAATGGCGGTCGGCATCATCGCGGACCCCAACACCGGCGAAATCCTCGCCATGACAAACCGTCCGTGCTTCGACCCGAACCACCCCGGCGATTACAAGGATACGCAGATGAAGAACCGCGCTATTATCGATGTGGTCGAGCCCGGTTCCGTTTTCAAGATCGTGGTGGCGTCCGGCGCACTCAACGAGGGCAAGGTCAACGAGAAGACGTCGATCTTCTGCGAGAACGGGGCGTTTGCCTACTGCGGGAAAATCCTCCGCGACCACCACGGCTACGGCGCTTTGAGCGTCCACGACATCCTGGTTCATTCCTCGAACATCGGCTCGGCGAAAATGGGGCTGATGATGGGCGAAACCAAGTATTACGAGTATGTGAAGCGGTTCGGGTTCGGCGATCGCACCGGCATCGAGCTTCCCGGCGAGGTCCCCGGGCTTTTGCGTCCCCCGCACCGCTGGGACAAGCTGACGATCACGCGCATGCCGATGGGCCAGTCGATCGCCGTCACCCCGCTGCAGATGACGATGGGCATGTCGGTCATCGCCAACGGCGGGAGGCTCGTTGTCCCTCAGATCGTCCGTTCGGTCGAAGACTCCGACGGGAGCGTGGTCTCGAACAAGCCGCCGAGGGTCGTGCGCGAGGTCGTCCCGCAGAAGGTCGCCCGTTTCGTCAGCGAGGCGCTCACCGGGGTGGTGGGCGAGGGGGGGACGGCCCAGCTCGCAAAAATCGCGGGATTCACCGTCGCGGGGAAAACCGGCACCGCGCAAAAAGTCAGTCCGCATGGCGGGTATGCACCGGGGAAATACGTGGTCTCGTTCGTCGGCTATCTGCCGCAGGAAAACCCGCGCTTCGTCTGCCTCGTCATGCTCGACGATGCCAAAGTGGCTTCGAATTTGAACTACGGCGGACTCGTCGCCGCGCCGGTTTTTTCGCGGATCGGCGAACGGGCGGCGCGCTACCTCGATCTCGTGCCCGGCCTCCGCGCCGAGCCGGTCGCCCCGCTCGCCCTGCGCGAACAAAATGCGGAAAGGACGAACTGACCCATGAGGCTCCATCCGCTTCTCCAATCTTCCAGCATTCCCGCCATTCTCGCCGACCCGGAGATTTCTTCTCTTTCCTACGACTCCCGCCTGGCCGCTTCCGGCAGCCTCTTTTTTGCTTTGCCCGGCGCGAAGACAAACGGCGCGGAGTTCGCGCAGCAGGCGGCCGACAAAGGCGCGGCGGCGGTCGTGGTAGAATCACGGATCCCGGATTGCGGCTGCCCGGTTGTCGAGTTGCCGGATGCGCGGGCCGCCATGGCCGACATCGCGGCTTCGTTTTACGGGCATCCCGACCGGTCGCTGAAATGCGCGGCTGTGACGGGGACGAACGGCAAGACAACGACCGCGTTCCTCCTGAAGCACCTCCTGGATTCCGCATCGCTTCGCAGCGGGCTCATCGGGACGGTGAAATACGTCGTGGGGACCGAGGAAATCCCCGCGCCCAGGACCACGCCGGAATCCGTTGATCTCCAGGAAATGATGGCCCGCATGCGCGACAGCGGATCGAAGGCGGTCGCGATGGAAGTTTCCAGCCATGCCCTTGTCCAGAAGCGCGCGAGGGGCATCGAGTTCGACGCGGCGGCGTTCACGAACCTGACGCAGGACCACCTCGACTACCATCGCACGATGGAGGCGTATTTCGAGGCGAAGGCACTCCTCTTCGAGAGCCTCGCCGCCCAGACGCACAAGAAAGGCCGTGCGATCATCAACGCCGACGACCGGCACGGCCACCTGCTCGTCGAGAGGTTCGGGAAAAAGGTCAAGACCGCCACGTTCGGGCGCGGCGTGGCCGCGGATTTCCGCGCGAGCGCGATCCGGTTTGACGGGACAGGTTCCGTGTTCCAGCTCGACGCCAAGCGGAAAAGTTTTCTGGTGCGCATGCCGCTGATCGGGCTCTTCAACATCTACAACGCCCTCGCCGCCCTCGCGGCCGCGGCGGCGTGCGGCGTGGAATTGCGCGGCGCCATCGCCGCGCTCGCCTCGGCCCCGCAGGTGCCAGGACGCGTCGAGCGGGTTCCCGGCAAACGCAATTTCCAAGTGTTCGTGGACTATGCCCACACCGACGACGCCCTGAAAAACGTTCTCCGCACACTGAAGGAGTTGAAGCCGGCCCGGCTGATCACCGTCTTCGGCTGCGGGGGCGACCGCGACCGCGCGAAGCGCCCGCTCATGGCCGCCGCCGCAGAGGAGCTTTCTGACTGGACGGTCGTCACCTCGGACAACCCGCGCCGCGAGGATCCGGAGGCGATCATCGCCGACGTGGAAGCCGGGATGCGCGGGACAAATTTCGAAAAAATCACCGACCGCGAGCGGGCGATACGCCATGCGATCGACCTCGCGGCCCCCGGCGACATCGTGCTCGTCGCAGGCAAAGGCCACGAAACCTACCAGGAGTTCGCGGATCGCCGGGTCGCGTTCGACGATGTCGCCGTCGCCGGCATGGCGATGGCCAACAAGAAGGCGGAGGCCTGACACGATGGACCCTCTTTCACTCAAAGAAATCGCAGAGATGTCCGGGGCGAAAATCCTTCGCGGCGACAGTCACAAAAAGGTTTCGCGCATTTCCAAAGACACGCGGACGATCCGGCCCGGCGACCTATATGTGGCGCTTCGCGGCGACAATTTCGACGGCAACCTGTTCCCTGCGGATGCTGCGGCCCGCGGTGCGGCCGCCGTGCTCGTTGACGACGCCTCGGCGGCCTCCGCGCTTCCGGAAGATTTTCCCGTTCTGCTGGCAGCCTCCGGGCTCGACGCCCTCACCCGGCTGGCAGCGGCCTGGCGGTCCCGTTTGAAATTGAAGGTGCTCTGCATCACCGGCAGCAACGGAAAGACCAGCACGAAAGAATTTGCGGCCGCCGTGCTCGCCACGCGTTTCCGGGTCGTCAAAACCGATGGGAATTTCAACAACCACATCGGCGTGCCGCTCTCGATCCTCTCCGCAACCACCGCGGACACGGCGGCGGTCTGGGAGATCGGGATGAACCACCCCGGCGAAATCGCCCCGCTCGCCGCCCTGGCAAAGCCGGATGCCGCCATCATCACGAACATCGGCGTCGCCCATATCGAATACCTGAAGACCCGCGAGGCCATCGCTCTCGAAAAGAGCGTGCTCGCGGAGGCCGTCTCTCCAGAGGGATTTGTGGTTCTCTCCGCCGAAGACGACCAGTCGGATTTCATCGCCTCGCGCACGAAGGCTCGCGTCGTCCGCGCCGGACTTTCCTCGGGGAGCATCACGGCCGATACCTTGGTCGAATCCACGGAAGGCTGTTCGTTTGTCGTCCGTGTGGGCGGCCGCTCCTTCGCGACCTCCATCACCTGTAATGGCGCGCACATGGTCCGCAATTCGCTTCTCGCGGTCGCCGCGGGGATCGAGCTTGGAATTTCCCCCGAGGACGCGGCCTCGGGCCTCCCTCAAACACGCCTTGCCGGGGGACGCCTCCAACACCGTGTCATTCGGGGGATTTCCTTTCTCGACGACACCTACAACGCCAACCCCGATTCCATGGTCGCCGCCCTCTCCACCCTGCGCGCCCTGCCAGGCAGCGGCCGCCGGATCGCCGTCCTCGGCGTCATGGGCGAACTCGGGAGCTACGGGCCGGAAGGGTATCGGCGCACGGGGACTGCCGCCGGAAAAAATGTGGACATCCTCATCACGGTCGGCGCGGGATCCGCCCCCATGGCGGATGCGGCGCGCGAGACCGGCCTCGGCAGGATCCATGAGGTCGATGACACCGCCTCGGCTTCGCTCATGCTCGACAACTTGGCGCGCCCGGGAGACATCGTGCTCGTCAAGGGCAGCCGCTCCGCCCGCATGGAATCCGTGCTGAAACACTTCGAAGAATAATGCTCTACTATCTTTCCAGCATCAGCGATTGGGCCCAGGCGCATAAAATCGACAGCGAGTTCTACAAGGCCTTCAATGTTTTTTCCTACATCACATTCCGCGCGATCTGCGCCGGGATCACCGCCTTCCTGATCAGCCTGGTTTTCGGCAACTGGGTGATCCGGAAACTCGTCTCCCTGAAGTTCGGCCAGCCGATCCGCAGCAAGGAGGAAGTGCACAAGCTCTTCGAGTTGCACGGGGCAAAAAAAGGAACCCCCACGATGGGCGGAATCCTTCTCGTCGGCTCGGTCGTCATCTCGACGCTCCTCTGGGCAAAACCGGAAAACCCGTTTGTCTGGCTGGTCCTCTTCAGCACGTTGTTCCTCGGGGCCATCGGGTTCTACGACGACTGGCTGAAGGTGAAAAAAAAGAACTCCGCCGGGATCAGCAGCCGCCTGAAGTTTGCGCTCCAGTGCCTGCTCGCGGCGGTTTTCACCGTCTATTTTCTGACCAACCCGAAGCTCGCCGGGATCGCGCAGCAGCTCAACATCCCGTTTTCGAAGGAGCCGCTGATCTTCAGCCTGGGCTGGGGGACATTTATTTTCTATCTCCTGGTGATCGTCGGCACATCGAATGCGGTGAACCTCACCGACGGGCTCGACGGGCTGGCCACCGGCTGCACGGCCACCGTGGCCGCCACCTACGCGGTGCTGGTTTACCTCGCCGGCAACATCAAGGCCGCCACCTACCTGCAGGTGCCGTTCGTGGTTTACTCCGGCGAGCTGACCGTCCTGTGCGTGGCGCTGCTCGGCGCCTGCCTCGGGTTCGTGTGGTGGAACGCCCGCCCCGCGCGGGTTTTCATGGGCGACACCGGCT
>Ga0118677_10007408_pt1 | contig 18117 bp, 12 predicted proteins | sample AliMusrvi5mmetaG_FD_86154 | JGI IMG/M metagenome (GOLD analysis project Ga0118677, IMG submission 86154) | reverse complement strand
TTCACGACAATACAACCGCGCCAGCGGGGTGTACACGCGTTCGAGAAAACGTGAGCCAAACTGCTGCACCGCCCGTTCCACACGGGGAACAAAGATGATATCGACGCCTGATGTAAGCATAATTCTTAACAGAGAGATTAGAGAATTGAGATTCGAGATTGTCTGACCCGTAATCTCCAATCTCTAATCTCCAATCCCAATTCTCTCCTCATGACCCAGCGCTTGTAAGCACAAAGTTTTCCGTGTCCAGCCACTTCTGTGCGGCGGCGCGAATGTCGTTCACGGTAATGGCTCGGATCATATCGGGGTACTGCAACAGGTAGTCAAACCCCAGGTTGTAGCGCGCCATATTCATGATCTGACTGGCCATGCCCTCATTCGTCTCCATTTGAAGCGGCAGCACGCCGATGTAATACGACTGGTTGTCGGACAACTCCTCTGCGGTGACCTTGCGCTGCTGGATGCGACGCACTTCTTTCAGCGAGATGTCCACCACACGGTCGACGGTCTGCGGATTGGTTCCAGCGTACACCTGCCACGATCCCGGCCCGGGGCCGCCCTGGAAGCTGCTGCCGATGTAATACACCAGCCCCTCTTCCTTGCGCACGCTCTCGCCCAGCCGCCCATACATCCCAAATTGACCAAGGATGCTGTTCATGATTACGCAGTGGGTCCAGTCGGGTTCCAGCCGCGACGGGCCGGGGAACCCCCACATCAGGTTGGTCTGGCTCTTGCCTTGCATGGGGATGTGCCTGCTCACGCGGCCATTGATTTTCGGAACAGGCGGCAACTCCACGCGGGCGGGGCGCTCGGCCTGCCAGTCGCCAAAGGCGGTTTCGGCGCGATCGCGCGCTTCACCGGCATGAATTGCGCCGACGACGCATACCACCATGTCGCGCGGTGAATAGTGCGAACGGTGGAAATTCACCACGTCATCGCGCGTGATCGCGCGCGCCGTCTCCGGATAGCCATCGGAGGAGTAATGGTAAGGATGCCCTTCGGGGTAGGCCAATTCGCCGAAGGCCATGCCGGCCATCGCGCGGGTGCTGTTGGTGCGTTCCTCCAGGCTGGTGAGCCACTCATTGCGCTCTTTCTCCAGTTCGGCCTCGGGGAAAGTGGGGCGGCGAATGACGTCGCTCAACATATCGAACATCAGGGGCATGTCCTCAGCCAGGCTCTTCGCATAAAAGCCGGTGGTATGCACCCCGGCTGAGACGCTGACGTTCGCGCCAATCGCCTCGGTCTGTTCGAACAATTGCTCGTAGGTGTAGTGCTCGGCGCCACGCATCAGGCAGTCGGCGGTGAACCCGGCCAGCCCCGCCTTCTCGCGCGCTTCATCGCGCGCCCCGTTGATCAGGTAGCCGCTGATGACAATCGCCGGGCTGGCGAAATTCTCGTAACTGTATACATGGATGCCGTTCGATAGCGTGAACTGGGCGATGTTGGATGAACAGGGCAACGATATCTGTGGCGCTGTCCGGTGTGTCTTGGTTTTCGACATATTAGGATTGCTCCGCGTTGGCCTGTCCACGGTAATGACCGACAGTGACGTTGTCGCGCGTCAGATACCGGTTGGCCACGCGCTTCACGTCGTCGATGCTGACGGCGCTGAGTTTGTCGAGGTAACTGGCGAACCACGAGTAATCGGCAAAGATCTCGCAATAGCCCAGCCAGAAGGCCTGATTGGTGACGCTCTCGCTGCCGAAGGCAAACTGGGCGCGCGTCTGCTTAATCGCCTTGTCCAGTTCAGCCTGCGTGACGGAGTCCTGCTGCACCCGCTCCAGTTCATTCCACAAAGCCCGCTCGACTTCGTTGATGTCCTTGCCCTGCTGAGGTGTGGCGAAGAATGAATAGAGGTATGGGTCAATCGTCGGGGTGACGCCTCCACCGATGTCCGCGGCCAGCCCGCTGTCCACCAGCGCCTTGCTCAGGCGGCTGCTGCGATTGCTGGAGCCTCCGCCCAGGAACGACAACCCGCTCGCGCCGCATAGAACTGAGTCGAGCGCCAGCAACGGGAAGAAGTCCTCGTGCGCAGGGGTGGGCGCCCCAGGTCGCGCTTTGGGATTACGCTGCACTGTCGGCGGCGCGTGAAAAGCCAGCAACAGGTAGTCGGTATTGCCCTCACCCTTCACAGTCACGCGCCGCTCGCCGCGCTGCGGCGGCTCAACCGCGTTGACAGCCGGAATCGCCGCCACCGGCTTGAGTTTGCCGTAAAGCTTAGTCAGCTTTTCCAGCATCTCGGTCGTATCAAAGTCGCCCGCCACGGCGGCGATGGCGTTGTTCGGCGCGTAGTAGGTGCGATAGTGCGTGTAAAGATCCGCGCGCGTCATGGCTTGCAGGTCGCATGTGTGCCCCAGCACCTCATGCCCATACGGGTGCACTCTAAACGCTGCGGCCTGCACTTCCTCCGACAGCCGGAAACCTGGACTATTTTCGGAACCCTGGCGCTCATTGATGATGACGGTGCGTTCGCTCAGCACCTCCTGCGGGTCGATCAACGAGTTGGCCATGCGGTCAGCCTCGATGCGCAACGCCAGGTCAATCTTGTTTGACGGCATCGTCTCATAGTACGTGGTCCAGTCGATCCAGGTCATGCCGTTGCGCGCGCCCCCTTCACGGCTGATCATCCGGTCCAAGTCGCTCTCAGTGTAGGAGGGCGTGCCTTTGAAGAGCATGTGCTCCACCCAGTGTGAGATGCCGGTGATGCCCAGATGCTCATTGCGCGAGCCGACGCGAAACCACACCCAGAAGGATGTGACCGGCGCCGCGTGCATCTCGCGCATCACCAGCGTCATGCCATTTGGCAGCACCGCTTTGGTGATGCCGTCCAGCCTTGTCACGCGCGCGCGCGACGCAGGTGCGACTGCGGTTTTTCGCGCCGGGCCCGCCAAATGCGTCGGAGTGGTTTTGGGCATTCTTTACTTTCCTTTGTTGTTTGCGGCGGCGTTCCAGTCGCCCCACGCCTGCGTCGCGCCCGCTGCCTGACCCTTATGACCATTTGCCACAGGCTTGCCATATCCACGGCCCAGGCCGCGGTAAATAAAGCCAAGCTCGTACATCATGGCGGGGTCATACAGGTTGCGCCCGTCGATAAAGATCGGCAACCTCATCAGATTCTTCACGCGGATGAGGTTGATGTTCTTGAATTCATTCCACTCGGTCGCGAGGATGACGACATCACAACCCTCGACGGTTTCGTACGAATCAGCGCACAGCTTTACATCCTTGAGAATACGCGCAGTGTTGGGCATCGCCACTGGGTCAAATGCCTTTACAGCGGCGCCCTGCTCCTGGAACATGCGCGCCAGATCGATGCCCGGTGAATCCCGGATATCGTCGGTGTTGGGTTTAAAGGCCAAGCCCAGGATGCCAATGGTCTTGCCGTTCAGATCACCGCATAGTTCGCGCGCCTTCAGCATCACGCTGCGGCGCTGGTCGGCGTTGATCTGCATCACTGCTTCAAGCATCTGCGGGTGTTTGCCCTGCACGTTCGCCATATGCGTCAACGCGCTCACATCTTTGGGGAAGCACGAACCGCCATAGCCCAGACCCGCGTCGAGGAACGCGCGCCCGATGCGCTTGTCATAGCCCATGCCGACTGCCACTTCCTTCACGTCGGCGCCGAGCGCCTCGCAGATGTTTGCGATCTCGTTGATGAACGAAATCTTGGTTGCGAGAAACGCATTGCTGGCATACTTGATCATCTCCGCCGTGCGCAGGTCGGTGACCATAATTGGCGCTCGCAACGGGATGTACAGTTGCGCAATGGCCTCAGCCGCGCTGCGGTCGAGGGATCCGAGGATGATGCGGTCGGGGTTGAGGAAGTCAGTAATCGCCGAACCCTCGCGCAGAAACTCAGGGTTACTCACCACGCTGAAAGGCACCGCGTTGGGCTGTTTATGGCTGACGATGTCGGCCACCCAGTCGCCAGTGCCCACCGGCACAGTGCTCTTGTTGACGATGATCACGGGGTGATCGACGATCTCAGCCACCGTTTCCGCAACGGCGCGCACATAGCGCAGGTCAGCCTCGCCATCCACACCTTCGGGCGTGCCCACGGCGACGAATACCATATCGGCGCGCGCTTCCGGGTCGTTGAGGGCGTCTTGATAGGAGGTGGTGAAGAACAATCTCCCGGCATTGACGTTGCGGCGCACCATCTCTTCCAGCCCGGGCTCGTAGATCGGCAAAATGCCCTGGCGCAGGTTGGCGATGCGATCCTCGTTGACATCCACGCAGATGACACGGTTGCCCATGTCTGCGAAACAGGTCCCTGTGACCAAACCCACGTATCCGACACCAATGACGGCAATATTCTTCATGACTGTGCCTTACCTTGCGCTTCGAATGCTAGTTGTTTACCAGGTTCCACCTGGCGGCCAACTCGGCGTTGAGCAGGCTGCCGCCTGCCGCGCCGCGAATGGTGTTATGAGAGAGCGTCACGAACTTGATGCCGCATTCACCGAACAACGGCTCTGCGCGAACACGGCCCACCACGGTGCTCATGCCTTTACCGGTCATGCGATCGCGGCGCGGCTGCGGGCGATCGGACTCGCTCCGAACCACCACAGGCTGGTCGGGGGCCATGTGCAGGCCAGCCACCTCGGCGCAGCGGTATTCACTGAGCACGCGGATGGCGTCGGCCGGCGTGGCTGGCGAAGCCAGTTCGACCGACATAGTGACGATGTGGCCGTCAATGACGGCCACGCGGTTGCAATGCGCGCTCAACGCCAGCGACGCATCTTCGACGTGGTCGCCGCGCAGGATACCGAGTAGCTTACGCGCTTCAGCTTCCATCTTATCTTCTTCGCCCTTGATGAAGGGCAGCACATTATCGGTAATATCCAGCGAGGGCACGCCCGGATATCCGGCGCCGCTCTCGGCTTGCATCGACACGGCGAATACGCGTTTTACGCCAAACGCGTCGTACAGCGGGCGCAGTGACATGGCAGGGCCGCTCACCGTGCAGTTGGTGTTGCACACGATGCCGCCGCTCCAGCCACGCATGGCGCGCTGGCGATGCAGCAGTTGCAGGTGTGTGGGATTGACTTCGGTGATGACCAGCGGCACATCCTTAACCATGCGATGGAACGAGGCGTTTGAGAACACTGTGACGCCGGCTGCGGCGAACTCTGGCTCGGCAATCTGCGCCGAATCGTTGGGCAATGCGCTAAACGCGATGCGCGCGTCGACGCGCGCGCCCACGATACTCGCCTGAGTGGGCAAGAGCACAATGTCGCGCACGGCCTCCGGGACATCGCCTTCGATGACCCAATGCACCGCATCCGAATAACGTTTGCCTTCGCTGCGGTCAGAGGCCGTCAACGCTGCAATCTCAAATACCGGATGATTCTGCAGGAGTTGGATGAAACGCTGCCCGACGGCGCCGGTTGCGCCAAGAACAGCGACAGGTATCTTATTTGCCATTTTGACGTTGATGATACCTCATGCGTCAACTCTTCAATGGGGACGGTAGGGGCAAGCCCTTCCAATTCGGCGATAATAGGGACTGGACCATTTTATGCAATTCTGTATACCGAGAATTAAAATCAGATGATGGAACCCTCCGCCAGCGCCGCGCTCTACGACGCCTTCTATTACCAGCATTGTTGCGGCAATGAATATGTGCGCAATGACTTCTGGTTGCGCCAGTTTGGCCGCATTGCGGATCATATCCACAACGAGATCGATCCGACCACGGTCCTCGATGCCGGCTGCGCGAAGGGTTTCCTCGTCGAGACGCTGCGCGCCTGCGGCGTCGAGGCTTATGGGATCGATATCTCCGATTACGCCATCCAGCAGGTTGTCGAGGAAATCAAACCGTACTGTACAGTGGGGTCCGTGCTCGATCCGTTCCCGCGCAAATATGATCTGATCGTTTGCATTGAGGTGCTCGAGCATCTGTCGCCAGCGGAGTGTGATGTAGCCGTAGCCAACTTTTGCCTGTTTTCCGATCAGGTGTTGTTCAGTTCGACGCCGGACGACTATCGCGAAGCCACGCACATCAACGTCCGCCCACCTGAATACTGGGCCGGTTTGTTTGCGCGTTACGGGTTTTATCGTGATGTCGAATACGACGCGTCATATATTACTCCGTGGACGATGCGTTTTGTCCGCGCATATCAGCCGGTCTACCGATTGGTCGAAGCGTATGAGCGACGACTGTGGCAACTGGCCAGAGAGAGCAACGGCGCGCGCGAGTTCGCACTCGAGTCGCGCGTGCAGTTGGCAGAGCGTGACAAGCAGATCGCAGAATATGTCGCCAAACTCACCGAGCGCGACCAGGGCATTGCGTGGTTGCGCGCCGAAATAGCGGCTGCACAGCGTGATCAGCAACGGATCATGGCCGAATTGCAGGTTGCGGAGTCGATTGCGAATGAGTTAAAGGATGCGCAGGCTGCAAATCGACGGCTCAGCGCGCAGGTAAGTGATATTCTGAACAGCCCAGGGTGGCGGTTCGTGACGCGCGTCGGACAGGTGCGGACACGCCTACTGCCCCCAGGCAGCCGGCGTGAGAGATGGTGGTTCGATATTGTAAAGAAACTGGCAGCGTAATGGCATGAAAATAATACTCATCGGGGCCAATGGACAACTGGGCACGGATCTGGTCAGCGCCCTGGCACAGCATGATGTCGTGAACGCGATTCAGCCTGGCACTGACAGCGCGCGGCTGGCGCAGGTGCTGGAACTGGACATCAGTAACAACACCGCCGTGCGCGCGGCGATCACGCAACACAAACCGGATGTGATCATCAATACCGCCGCGTTTCACCGCGTGGATGACATCGAGCGCGACGCCTCAGTGGCGCTTCAGGTCAACGCGTTTGCGGCGCAGCAACTGGCGTTAGCGTGCCACGACGCAGATATAGCTCTGCTGCATATCAGCACGGATTATGTGTTTGATGGCAAAAAGCAGACGCCCTATGTCGAGACCGATTTACCCAATCCTATCAGCGCATACGGGGCGACCAAGCTGGCCGGCGAGTTGCTGGTGCGGTCAGCCTGGCACAAGCACTATATCATCCGCCCGTGCGGTTTGTACGGCACAGCGGGCGCAATGGGGAAAGGTGGTAATTTCGTCAACATCATGCTCAAGTTGGCGCGCGGCGACAAACCCGTCAAGGTCATCGCCGACCAGGTATGCACCCCCACCTACACGAAGGATCTAGCTGAGCAGATTGCTTTACTGATCACGACAGGGCAATACGGCGTCTATCACACCACAAGCGACGGCGCGTGCACGTGGTTTGAGTTTGCGCGCGAGATATTCCGGCTGGCCGGCCTGTCGCCACAGGTGATTCCAATCACGAGCGAGGAATACGGCGCACCTGCTCGGCGACCTGCCTACTCTGTGCTGGAGAACCGCGCCCTGCGCAACCTCGGCATTGACCGGCTGCGCGACTGGCATGAGGCTCTGGCTGAATATGTGAGCATCGTCGAGCCAGGCAGCCACGCGACGGTATAAGCCGAACTATCAGGTGTTGCAGGGAAAGAATGACGACAGCGATTGAGTTTTCACACGTATCAAAATACTTCAGGCTGGAACGCGACAAACCTCGCGCGTTCCAGGATTTGTTCATCACTATGGCGCAGCGGCGTAAAAACCGCAAGGCGCAGGAATTCTGGGCGCTGAAGGATGTCAGTTTTGAGGTTCATAAAGGCGAGACACTCGGTCTCATCGGGTCCAACGGATCGGGCAAGAGCACCACGCTTAAGCTGATCAGCCGCATTCTGTCGCCAACATCGGGCAACATAAAAATCAATGGGCGCGTCACGGCGCTTCTTGAACTCGGCGCAGGATTTCATCCTGAATTGAGCGGGCGCGACAACATCTTCTTAAACGGCACAGTGATGGGGCTGTCACGCAAGGAGATTGACTACCGGGTGGACGCCATCATCGACTTTGCCGAGTTGCAGGAGTTTATTGATGTGCCGGTGCGGAACTACTCCAGCGGCATGTATGCGCGGCTTGGATTTTCCGTGTCGGTATATCTGGACCCGCACATTTTGTTGATAGACGAAGTGCTGTCGGTTGGCGACCAGAGTTTCCAACAGAAATGCAACGAACGCATGCTCAACATGCGCAAGAAAGGCGTCACCATCTTGCTGGTCTCACACGACATCGACGCCATCTGGCGGTTGTGCTCGCGCGCAGTCTGGCTGGATCATGGCGTGGTGAAGCTTGACGGCGCGGCATCAAAGGTGACCGACAGCTACTTCAGATACGTATTGGAGCAAAGCGCAAAAAACGAACAGAATGAATCATGGGCGGAGAACCGGCTGGGCAGCGGTGAGGCATACGTCACGGACATAGAGTTCCTTGGCGAAGAGATGCTCCCGCGCCACGTCTTTCTGACAAATGAACCGCTGATCGCACGGATTCATTATGAGGCAAAGGAACCCGTCGAACGCCCGATGTTCGGGATGGCGTTGCATCACGCGGCTTCGGGCGCACATCTGGCCGGACCAAACAGCAAGTTCGGCAGCCTGGAGATTCCCGAGATTCGAGGACGTGGGTACGTTGACTATCGCATTGAACATCTGCCACTCCTGCCAGGCGATTATCTGGTTGACACTTCCATTTACGACTGGGAAGACACGCATCGCTACGATTACTGGTATCACGGCGGGCGCTTTACGGTTGTCCCCGGCGGGACCAGTGAGCGATACGGCCTCATCGCCCTTGAGGGAAAATGGCGTGTTCAGGCGGAGGGTGCGTCACCCGAGCCAAAACAGGCAGTGACTGGTTTGCCAAACCCGATAAAGGGTGCGAAGTGATGGACGTGCTTCGTCAGGACAAAGCCCCACGAACAGTGATAGGCTTCTCAGCCAATAACTGGACTTGCGCCCTGTCCATTCTACGGCTTGTGGGACCGTTGCGCGCTTGCGGCATGCTGTTCATCGAAGGGAATGACGACGCGCATAGCTATCCTGAACGCATCTTGCTCGCAGATGTCGTTGTGATCCATCGCGATTTCCCGCGCTACACCGAGGCTTACGAACAAGTGATGGAACTGGCACGCGCCCAAGGCAAGCGCGTCATATTCGACATCGATGATTTGATTTTCGAGTTGCCTGCTGATCATCCAGATCGGATCACAGGATATTATGACCATTCGCTGGCAGGCATGTTGCGCGCTGTCGTTGAGGCGGATGCGGTAACGGTAAGCACGGAGCCACTCAGGTCTTACTATCAGTCTTTTAACCCCAATACCTGGTTGTTGCAGAACTACCTCAACAACCACGTCTGGCAACTGCGCGCACCGACCAGTTCTAATCAACAGCAGGTAGTAATCGGCTTCATGGGCGGGGAGAGCCATCAGCCAGATATTGACTTCGTGGCTCCTGTGCTGCGCCGCCTGGCCAAGTGTTATGGCGACCACATTTGCTTAAGGTTTCTAGGCATGAAACCACCAGGCTCAATAACATATCTGGCATATCCATGTCCAGTGGAGTGGACGCCATTGGATAGCGGCGACTATCGACGGTTCGCAACGCTTTTTGATCAAAACAAGCCCGACATCGCGATTGCCCCGCTCAAAGACTCCGCCTTTAACCGATGCAAGAGCGCTATCAAATTCCTGGAGTACGGCGCGCTTGGTCTACCAGGCGTTTACAGCGCTCTCACTCCTTTCAATGAAACAGTATTACACGGGGAGAATGGGTACCTCGCACGCGACCTCGACGAGTGGGAGTCGTATCTTCGAGACCTGATCGATAATCCCATTCTGAGGTCAAGGATGGGTATTGCGGCACAGGCAACCATCAAGGGAAAATGGCTTCTTTCTGAACATGCTGGCGAATGGTATGAAACCTATGCCGGGATTGTCGCCTCAACTGTTGCGGACTCTGCGCGACCGGCAGTGCGTAGTGTGCGCCAGATGCAGACATGGCAGAAGGATCACACTCAAACACAGGAGCAGGCGCAATCTGCGGCGATGGCGGCCCTCCATGCGCAGATCACGCAACTGGAGCAGCAATATACCGCCGCAAATCTTCTACTGACTGAGCAGGCGGAGCGCGGAAATCTGTTGAGAGCCCGTCTTGCCCAGGTCGATGAGCATGTTGCAGTGTTGACTCAGTATGCGGCATACCAAAACAGGATCATTGAGGGGCTTCTCAATGGCCGATTGATGCGTGCGATCATTGGCGCGCATATCCGGCTCAAGAATCTCTTGCGGCATCCTTCAACAGCGAAGGTGTCAAGGCCGCAAATTCGCTCAATCCCGGCACTCGCGGAACCTGCGCAGCCCATCGACTGGCAGTCCCCTTTCGATGTCGGTAAAGAGATGCTCGCTACTTCGGGCAGGCAGACCAAAGAGCTAGTGACGCAGTTGTGCCAGGATGTGTTGACCGGTTTTATGTCATCTGGGCAGATGATGGCGTTCCCGCAATTTGATTCTCCGGTAACGTCGATCATCATCCCGATTTATAACAGGGCAGAATTGACTTTGCAGTGTCTCCGCTCGATACAGGCCGCCGCCACGCAACCATACGAGATCATCATTGTTGACGACGCGTCCACTGATGACACGCGCGCATTACTCAACCGTATCAGTGGCGCAACCATTGTCCATAATATCGAGAATCTGCATTTTCTGCGCAGTTGCAATCGGGCAGCCAGATTGGCAAAGGGAAAATTCATCCTGTTCCTGAATAACGATGCGCAATTATTCCCTGGCGCAATTGATGCGGCGCTTAGGACAATGACCTCAGCGCCCAACGCGGATATCGGCGCCGTAGGCGCACGCATCATCCAGCTGGATGGCGCTTTACAGGAAGCAGGCAGTATTGTGTGGAGCGATGGGAGTTGTCGGGGCTATGGCCGTGGGGACAGACCCGATGCGCCGCCTTATATGTTCACGCGTGAGGTCGATTACTGTTCGGGCGCCTTTCTGTTGACGCCTCTTGATCTATTCAATCAGGTCGGCGGCTTCGATGAACGCTATGCGCCAGCATATTATGAGGACAGCGATTACTGTCTAGCCATCTGGGCGATAGGCAGGCGCGTGGTCTATGAGCCCAACGCAACGATTCTGCATTACGAAACGGCGTCCTATCAGGGATCGCCGAAAAGCAATGCTGTTCAGTTGCAGGAGCGTAATCGAGTAAAGCTGGTTCAGAAGCATGCGGAGCGGCTAAAACAGCACTATGCGCCAACAAATCCTGCCTTGGTGTTGTTTGCGCGGACGCCTGTGGATGATCGGCGCAGACGCATCCTGTTTATCGACGACCGAGTGCCACATCAGTCCAGCGGTTCTGGATTTCCGCGCGCGCGAGAACTACTCTTGACATTCGTTGAGGCCGGTTTCCAGGTGACGTTATACCCGCTGGTGATACCGACGGAATCCTGGGACATGGTATACCAGGAAATACCGCATACAGTTGAGGTCATGACCAACCATGGTGTGAAGAACCTGGAGCGCTTTCTTGAGACGCGCATTGGGTATTACGACATAATTGTGGTGAGCCGGCCTCATAACGCGCTGGTTCTGCAACCGATTATTGCCCGGCATCGTGATTGGTTTGCGCACACCAGGATCATTTTTGACGCGGAAGCTGTCTACGCCACCCGCGAAGCGGCAAAACGACGCTTGCAAGGCATAAACGTGGACGCTGTGGCCCTGAATGCCGCCATAAAAGTTGAGACTGACCTCGCATTGGACATGGATGCTGTTCTATGCGTCTCGGAGGGTGAACGAGCGCATTTTACTGCGGCGGGTTACACCAAAGTATACATAGTTGGTCACTCGATTGACCCTGAGCCTACACCGGCTGGTTTTGCACAGCGCAGCGGATTCCTTTTTGTGGGAGCCATGGATGATGACGCCGCGCCTAACACAGACGCAGTGTGCTGGTTTGTCAACGAGATATTACCGCGAATACGCCAGCAGTTGAACGCCGATATCACGGTTACAATAGTAGGGAGCAATGGTTCTGCAAGAATACGGCAATTGAACGCCATCGGCGTTCGCGTCACGGGACGGGTAGATGATTTGACCCCATATTATGATCATGCGCGCATCTTCGTTGCACCCACTCGTTATGCAGCAGGGATTCCCATGAAGGTCCATCATGCCGCTGCGCATGGGATACCAATCGTATGCACCCAGTTGCTCGCGACTGAAGTTGGCTGGCAACATGATGTTGAAGTACTCGTCAGTGATGATCCGGCGGGTTTCGCATCTCAATGCGCGAGGTTATATTCTGATCAGGGGTTATGGGAAAGGCTGCGGTTGAATGCGCTCAATCGCATCAAGCGTGAGTGCTCACGTGAGACATTCCAAAGTGTGCTCAAACAAGTTTTGTCGGAGCGCACTTAACGTCTTGGAAAAATCCCATCACGCGCCAGGTTTCGTTACAAGGTGAATTTCTTTGCATTTGCCAGACTTACGCCGAAAAGGTTACACAAAGGCGTTTTATCGCCTTCGCGTGCTCATCCTGAAACACAGTCTCTTCAAGGGATTGGTTTTTATTGCCGTAGCGCTGATTTCACTGCTGGTCAACGCATATCAATCCCCTTATCTCAAATCAGATTTTGGCGTAATGCTCAGTGACATGGTCAATAGAAGAAACTTGAGCACTAATGTTGACAAGAGATTCGAGAAGATCAAGAAAGCATTACCGGTTAACGGCCATGTTGCGTATATGAACAATAGAACACTTAATCTCATCGATAAGAGCGGCGGACTGTACCAGACACAGTATTCTCTGTCCCCGCTTCTAGTGTCTGAAGTAGTGTCGGGGACAAAAATCAAATATGAGTGGGTAATAGGGGACTTTAACCCGCCCGTGGACGTCAGCGTAGTGACTTCAAGGATGCATCTTGATGTCAACCAGGATTATGGCGATGGCGTTATTCTGTTCCATAATGCCGGTGATTCGCAATAGTGCTGCATAACAGCGGATCATGTTATTGCCCTATCTACTCATCATCCTGTTTATTAGTCTGCCTTTCATCCCGTCTTTTTTCTTAACTAAACATATTGTAGAGCAAGCGTTGCAAAACACGCCTGGAATTGTTCTATATGCAATAAGCGCGTGCCTTGCTGTCGGGTTGGGATTTGGACTGTCATCCCTATACCTCTTTTTGTGGCTGATTGTTGTTCGCAGTGTCAGCACTGGATATGTCATCTCTGAAGTGCTGCTCTGCATCGGGTTTACTGTTTTGCTACTCTACTTGTCCTTACGGCAAAGAAAGAGCGCTGACACGTTACGACGATTCGATGCGCTGCAAGCATTCAAGAGCGCCACTTTAACTCAGAAGATCGCCTGCTTTGGCTTTGGTATGGTAGCGATAGTGGCAATGGTATTGGTCGCGCACATGGTGCTTGTTTTTCCTCACGGCGGGTTTGATGCCTGGGCTATCTGGAACATGCGCGCCCGTTTTCTATTTCTCAGTGGAGCATCATGGGCCAATGCATTCAATCCAGTCATGCCGCATACGGATTATCCGTTGCTTCTGCCATTAACCGTTATGCGCGGCTGGGTATATGTGGGAACCGATACCCAGTACGTTCCCGCAATCGTTGCCGTGACTTTTACCTGCGCCACAGTTGGTTTATTGGCGTTCGCCGTAATGGCATTTCGCGGGGTATTGCACGGTTTCGCGGCCGGCGCAGTTCTCATCTCAACAACGTTGTTTTTACTGCAAGGCGTTTATCAGACAGCCGATGTGCCGGTTGCTTACTATAGCCTGGCCGCACTTACTCTGATAACGATTTCAGAACGCACAGGGAACAGTCTGGCATTGACGATGGCTGGCGCGTTTTCAGGGCTTGCTGCCTGGACAAAAAACGAGGGGCTCCTTTTGATAGTCGTCGTGGCAGTGTCACTGGTGCTGTCATTGCTTCGAAGACAACCATTGAAGACTATTGCTTGTCAGGCGCTGTTATTTGGAGCAGGGGTTCTTCCAGTTTTGGCGCTTGTCATGTATTTCAAAGTCGTTTTCGCGCCGCCGAATGACCTGGTCAGTGGTCAAGGCCAGCAAACGCTTCGAATGATTCTGAATGTTGGCAGGTATGTGCGAATCATTGGAGCTATCGCAGGTGAGTTGATAAAAGACTACCTTTGGCTGCCGGTTATTTTCATCGTCTTGATATCAGGGGGGATAAAAAGAGCCGCTGTCACTCGCACAGCATTTATTGTTGTTGGTTTGATGTCTGTCGGGTACTTTTTTGTCTACGTAACCACACCCCTGGGCTTGGAATATCACCTGGGAAGTTCACTGGACAGGGTCATGCTGCAAATGTGGCCGGGGTTTCTATTGGCATCATTTTCCAGTATGCGCCTACTTCGTTGACGCCCACTGCATCATACTCGGATGCTGGCAACAGGAGGAACCCCAAAGCTGACTCGCTCTTTGTAATAATGCATTTGGCGCACAGGATAGCATAAGCCAAACACATGATTGTCAACACAAGAAATAGGTTCTATAAACAATTTATACCATTCATACGAACTGATTATGAGCAAGATACTGAGCGATATTACGAAAAAACTCTCGAAAAAGTCTTTACGCGTTAATCACAATAAAGATACTATTGTTGAAACCGGTATGGTTGATGTTTCGAAGAACACCTCACATATTGATCTCGCTCTGATCGATGTAGTTAAGTGGGCGCCTGGATGGATGACAGGCGCTGAACGGTTATTGCTCTATACGCTTATTTATTCTGTCAGGCCGCGCAGGTACCTTGAGATAGGCACTTTTCAGGGCGGGTCCGCGTTGATCGTTGAAGCAGCAATGAAGTCAGCTGAATCAGACGGCACGTTAACACTGGTCGATCCAGAACCGCATATTGCGGATGAGCATTGGAATATATTGAAACGGCGTTCGTTTCTGGTCGAGGAGTATTCACCAGCAGCACTTCCGAAAGCGCGACAAATCGCTGGAGGCCTATTTGATTTTGTGCTTATCGATGGAGATCATAGTTATGAAGGAGTAGTGCGAGACGGTAATGGCATCATTCCGTTTTTAACTCCTGGCGCCCACATACTCTTTCACGATAGTTTTAATCCGGCCGTTCGGCGCGGAATAGACGAGGTTGTGAATGACGAACGTAACACCATAACGAGTCTCGGAACGCTAACTCGTGAAGTGACTTATATGGAAAGCCCGGATCATGTTGCAGTGTCTTGGGGAGGGTTATTGCTAGCCCAGTTTAGACCGCGGTCGTAAAACGCCTAGGTATTTTCTGACTAAACACAAAATGAATATGTTTCTTGAAACTGCACCTGTTGATGATAGGCGTCAACACCAACTTCAACACATGCCGATGATCGAGACTCGATCTACCATTATTGGCCTTGTGTTAATCTTCATCGTAGGTGTAGTGTTACGAGTGTGGCTCATTAGCTATATGCCAGTCTTGTTGACAAATGACTCCCCGGATTACCTTGCGTCCATGATTGCTATCGCGAAAAATCTCGATTTTTCGCGTTTGGGGGACTGGCGTATGCCTGGATATCCGTTGTTCTTAGCAGCATTGTCGTATGTCGCCGGCTACATGTCGGACAACATCCTGGCTGCACAAGTTCTCGTGGACTTATTATGCATTCCATTGGCTTACTTGCTGGGAAGAGAGTTTCGTTCTCGTGCTGTAGCTCTGGGACTGGCTGGGTTTATTGCCGTAAACCCTGTCTACATCCTGAACGCGCACGCCATAATGACAGAAGGACTTTTCTTGTTCCTGCTGCTTCTTGCGACACTTATTTCGATAAAAGTGTATCGAGGTGATAGAAAACTACCTACAGCTATTCTGTTTGGGATACTCACAGGATTGGGTATTTTGACTCGAGCAAATGGAATCGCATATTTTCTAGTGCTGACTCTTCTCGCCTATACGGGTTTACTTCGACGCGAATTTAAGCTGGCAAAGCAGACAATACACGCAGCATTAGTCTGTTTGGTTGTCACGATAATGCTTATTGGGATATGGGTTAACCGAAATGCACTCCAGTGCGGGATAGTGTCCATCACCTGCAATAACAATCGCAATTTCATCGTCTTTCTTTGGCAAAATGATGTATTTGATGCTTTACTGCCTGTTACAAAATCGATAAACAAAGTATACGATCCCAGCCATCCTGAGACGATTTGGAACTTTATTTGGCAGTTGAGACAACAACAACCGTATCAGGACGAAGGATTGGCTTGGCAAATCGTGCGTGAACAAATCACTGCACACCCCTTGAGTTATATTAGTGCTGTGGTTACGTCGCTATTTCGGTTTGGTGGCGTATGGCCGTCATGGTCAGATGACAGCAGGTTGCACGACGCCTCAAGTTGGTTCATGATCATGAATGACTCACAGATGCTGCAAACCCAGAACAAGAGTATGGCTGCTATCCCAGATCTGAAGCCCTTCACACTACAACGAGACACAGTTCAACCCACAGCAATGTCATTGCTTTTCTCACGGATTGGCCTGATTTATTTGCAGATTTTTCGCGGCGGTATATTTCTGATCGTAATTGTCATGCTGTCGTATTGGGGTTTGTTACGGATCCGATTTGGACGAGGTCACTTACCTGATCAGTACCGGGCAGTGTGGCCGATTGTAATTGCGTGTATATGTATCGCCGGGTTGCACGCAGTGTCAGTATCCCCCTTCGAGCGAGCAACAACACCTTTTGATTGGATCATTTTCCTATCACTGCTTATTTTTGCATCTGCTATTAAACGCGAAACCAAGCAAGGCACGTAATATTATGCTTGTATTTATCAGGATTCTAACCACACTTATGCTTACACTTGGTGGCACAAGTCTGCCAGATGTCATTGCTCAAACGCTGAGGGTTAGTCAATCTGGCACTTATTATGTGTCGCCAACCGGCAATGATGTTTTAAGTTGCGGTATAGCGTCCACTACTCCATGCAAGACCATTCAGTATGCTGTCAATCTGATACCGTATTCAGGTGAAGGCACAATTCGCGTCGCTGCGGGTAACTATGTGTACACTACTGGTATAAGAGATGAGTGTTTATTGTTTCTCACCTCCACTGCCGTGGTGTGCATAATAAATAAACGCTTGTCAATTATCGGCGGGTATACAACAACGAATTGGATCCAACCGGATTCAATCGCCAATTCAACCATCATCTCCGGCCAGAACCAGTATCGCGGCGTGTGGATCACAAGCACTGGACCAACAGCAAGCCTGACGCTTAAGAACTTTATTATCACTGGTGGCTTGGCGCGTGGCATTAGTGGCAGACCCTCGCCGGAGAGATATTTCGCGTTGGGTGGCGGCCTGTTTGCTGAGAATACAACGGATTTATACCTTGATAACCTGGTTATCACCAATAACAGTGCTATTGGCACAAGCACGGTGGGGTCCACAGATACGGTAGTTGGTGGAGCTGCAGTTGGTGGGGGAATTGCTCTTAAGAGTGTAAGCCATCTGATTATGACCAATATCACGTCAAGCTATAACAAAACGATTGGCGGGACTGGCGCCCAACGTAGCGGCTATTCCCATGGCGCCGGCATGTTTACATATGATACTACTGGGGTCATTACGAACATGGTCTTGCAGAACAACCAGGCTACAACCATTTCCTGCACCTGCGATGGGCAGGAACTAACCACCAAAGAGCGCGCTGACGCACAGGGAGGCGGCGTTGCGTTCAAAGAGGGTTCTGTCATTACGGCAACAAGGTTAGTCGTAACCGGTAATCAGGCGATTGGTGGCGATGCCCGCCTATATCCTGGTGCTGGTTTTGGTGGCGGTGTGTATCTTGAGAATCAAGGCACAACCGCATCAACATCCATTAAACTATATGATATTACTGTGTCAAACAATAGTGCCACGGGGGGAAATGGGCATGATGGTTGGATTGGTGAGGGCGGCGGCATTTTTGCATGGGATTCCAGTCTTGTCGTTGATCGGGGTAGATTAACCGGCAATTCCGCGATTGGTGGAAATGGGGCCGTTAACTCCGGCCCGGCAGGTGGTGGTGGAGCCGCTATTGTCCGCGTGGGCTCTCTGAATCTGACACATCGACTAACCAATATCTTGATAGCTGACAATACGGTCAGAATTGGCACGGGTTTTACCCAAGGAGGGGGGGGCGGAGGGCTGTGGTTGCAGGGAACTAACATCACTGTGACC
>Ga0118677_10007132_pt1 | contig 18120 bp, 16 predicted proteins | sample AliMusrvi5mmetaG_FD_86154 | JGI IMG/M metagenome (GOLD analysis project Ga0118677, IMG submission 86154) | reverse complement strand
GCATGATTAATAGTCATACCCGTCGTGCCCGTCTTGCCCGTCATGCCCGTCGTGCAATCGTGAAGTCGTGCCGTCCTGCCCATCCTGCCGTCGTGTTTACCATTTCCGTTGCTTCTTTACTTTAGCGGATTTCATTAGACTCGAATTGTCATAATACTGTAAACTGCCTTTAAAATAGCCTGTTACACTCTTTCCATCCACTCCCGTACAGTTAAACGTAAGTTCATACACTGATCCGTTTTGTTTGATGGTCACTGTTCCGCCATTCATATCCAAATCTATACCCTGGTTGGTTGATGTTGTAAAATTTAAAATTGTGTTGGCAAAGTCAAATGTGCCGGGATTTCCTGTCTTGTTTACATCAAAAGTGTAAGTCCCAACATCCAGCGACGTTGTGCCGGTTGTAAACATTAATAAAATCGGAATAAAATAAAATACTGCCCAGGGAATCAGAGATATTACAACTTCCCCCACTCGGTGCCCACATTTTGCTGGATAAAAAAACCACCGGCGAACCCGTCATGTATGACACCCCGGCTGAATCACCGAAATACCAGTTGTAGAACTCTTTCTGGGCATAACTTGGTTTTGGATGGAATGAGAAAATTATTCCGAGGAGGGAAAGCAGGGTAAAGAAGTGTTTCATCACCTCAATTATTAAGCAGAGGTCTGAAAATAAAGACCTTTAAAGGAGATAACAGTTGCCTGCCAGGTTCAGCTATAATTGGCATTCATCATAAAGTTTTTCAAGATCCCCTTCCTTTTTCCTGACATCAAGAGAGTCCGTGGCATATGCTCGTGCCGCCCCACCCAGACGTTTCCTGAGATCCGCCTGCTCAGCAAGCCTGATTATGGCTGCCTTTAATTCATTGATATTGTTCTCGCGGATGAGCAATCCCGTTTCCCCGTCTTTTAACACGTATGGAATGCCCGCATGCAGGGTGGTAATTACAGGTAGCCCGGCTGCCATGGCTTCCACGATTGCACCGGGTATCCCCTCCTTTTCGCCTGTGGCAGACTGCCGGCTGGGATGTACAAACACATCCGCAGAAAGCAAAGCTGAAATATGTTCCTCAGTGCCGAATGGTAAAGGGCCAAGAAATTGGATACGTTCTGTACCGGAAGCAGCAATCATTGAATGAATCTGTGATTCCAGTTCACCTTTGCCATAGATCTTAAGCCTGATGGGAACCGGTGTTGAAGCAAGGGTCTCGGTAAAAGCCCTGATCAGCACGTCATGTCCTTTCTTGGGATCCAGCATGCTGATCATGACAAAGGTTACTTCTCCCCTATCCCTGTATTCACGGGGCCTGCTGAACTTTTCGGTGTCTATGCCGTGATAATGCACACGTATCTTCCACCAGGGGCAGCCAAGGGCAAGGAGGTCTTTTTCCATATCGGGCGACATGGCGGTGATAAACCTGACAGCAGGGTTGTTGAAAACATTCCTCCTGAGCAACATGCCTCCAAGGCCGAAACCACGGGATGGGAATGCGGTGCAATCATGCCCGTAAAACGAGACCAGGGCCGGGATGCCGAGAGATTTCAGAACAGGCGCAAACAGCACGGCCTCCACACCATAATGTATGTGGGCCACATCCGGCCTGATCTCCCCGACCAGTCCTCTCAGCCGCTTACGATCATCCGCAGTCAGTAACAGCAAATGATCGCAGATCCACTGCCCGCGGCTTGAACCAATGGTTGAATATACGGGGAACTGCGAGGAAATCTCATGGTATAAAGGGCTTTCGTTTTTCTGAGTATAGATCACCGAAGGAGTGTACCGTCTATGATTCATCACCTGGTTCCTCACGAAGGAGGTCATGGGCGGCAGGAAATTCCTGATCATATGGGTAACAGCGGGCATCTTTATACTATGGAGGTTTCAAATGTAGAGAAATTTGAGTAATCTTGCATAATCCAAACTATTGCCTATGAAAGAGGAATCATCGTTCCGCAAGAGCCTCAACCTGTTCGACTCCACTGCAATTGTCATGGGATCGATGATTGGCTCAGGGGTTTTCATTGTCGGCGCCGATATCGCGAGGCAGGTCGGCTCGCCCGGCTGGCTGCTGATGACCTGGGTGATTACTGGTTTCCTTACTGTTTTTGCGGCCCTGAGCTACGGTGAACTTGCCGGAATGTTCCCTCATGCAGGCGGACAGTATGTTTACCTCCGCAAAGCCTATAACCCTCTTATTGGATTTTTATATGGATGGACTTTGTTCCTGGTCATACAAACCGGCACCATTGCCGCGGTTGGCATGGCATTTGCCAAATTCACAGGGGTGCTTTTTCCCGGTGTTTCCGAACACATCATATGGTACAAAGCCGAGATCCATCATTATATGTTCAAATTCGGACCTGTGCAGATCGTGGCCATCCTTTCGATACTTCTCCTGACCTGGATCAACCTGAAAGGTGTAAAGGAAGGGAAAAAGGTTCAGAACATTTTTACTTCGGGAAAGGTGATACTGGTGCTCGGCTTCATCCTGCTGGGATTTTTTATTGCGTCAAACCCTGCAGCTATTTCAAAGAATCTTTCGTATTTCTGGGAACCTGCCACGAAGACTGCATCCGGTCAATGGATACCTCTTACGGGGATGACCCTTATTGCCGCCCTGGGAATGGCCCAGGTGGGAAGCCTGTTCTCTTCCGATGCCTGGAATAATATCACCTTCACTGCCGGTGAAGTGATCAACCCCAGGAAGAATATCCCGATGAGCCTTTTCCTGGGAACATTCATAGTAACTATCATGTTCATCCTTACCAATGTGGTTTATATCATGGTGATCCCATTAAGGGGAGATGCATCCGGACTGACTGTTATGGAAAGGGGAATTCAGTATGCCCTGAACGACAGGCTGGCAACGGCGGCAGTGCATAATGTGTTCGGAATGTATGCCGCGGTGATGATGGCCGTACTGATCATGATATCAACTTTCGGCTGCAATAACGGTCTTATCCTGTCGGGAGCGAGGGTTTATTATGCCATGGCCGCCGATGGCCTGTTCTTTAAAAAAGTCGGGTCCCTGAATGCAAAGGGAGTGCCTGCAACCGGGCTGATCATACAGGCTGTATGGGCTTCTCTGCTCTGCATTTCCGGGACTTACGGGCAGCTGCTCGATTACGTAGTGTTCGCCGTCCTCATATTTTATGTACTTACCATTGCAGGCTTATTTATACTCAGGGTCAAAATGCCTGATGCTGAAAGGCCGTACAGGGCTTTCGGGTATCCTGTCGTTCCTGCTTTGTACATCATCCTTGCTACATGCATTATGCTGATCCTGCTTTTTTATAAGCGCGATTATACCTGGCCCGGCCTGGTTGTCGTTATTCTTGGTATTCCCGTATATTATCTCTGGAACAGAAAGCCGGCACACCATAATGGCAAAGCAGTTTAAAGCAATAATCATCCTCTTTCTGTTAGTCTGCACAGCCCGCCTGGAAGCCCAGTGCTTCCAGGGAAATACCGTGTTCGGCAACGGGGAAGACATAAGCTACACCATTCATTACAACTGGGGGCCTGTATGGGTTGATGCGGGCCTTGTCACTTTCAAGGCTAAACTCGAGAAGAAAGGTGAGAAGCAGGTGTGGCACCTCACCAGTACCGGCAAGACCTACCCTTCGTATGACGTATTGTTCAAGGTGAGGGATTATTATGAAACCTGGGTCGACACTGAGACTTTTCAGACGATAAATTTCAAACGGTATATCTACGAAGGCGGATATACACTTGTCAATACCCTGAATTTTGATTACCAGAAGAAAACGATATCCTCTGCCACTAAAAGCAATAACAATCCTGTAAGGTTTGACACCATTGCCATTCAGCCCTGCACTTTCGACATGCTTGCAGCAGTGTATTTTACAAGGACCATCGATATCGACCACTTTGCAATGTACCAGAAAAAGCAGGTTTCAGTAGTGATCGACGACAAGGTGTACAATATTTACATCAGGCTGATGGGAAGGGAAGTTGTTGAGAACAATGACGGGAAGCGTTACAATTGCCTTAAGCTCTCGGCCAAGATGGTGGAAGGGACTATTTTTAAGGGTGATGAGGATGTGATGGTATGGATCTCAAACGACGACAATCACATACCAATCTATATTGAAGCGAAGATCCTGGTAGGAACGGTTAAAGCATACCTGCACGAAGCCAAGGGCCTGCGCAATCCACAGAAAGCACTGGTCACCAAACCGTGAATCGTGAACCGTGAACCGTGTTTGAGGCATTGGTCATAAAAAATTCTTAATTTCGCTACTTCGCTACTTTTTTTAATTTCGCTACTTATCATATGAAACTAATCGTCGACAGCGGTTCTACCAAATCGAGCTGGGGTTTGCTCGAAGGCAGAGAACATAAATCAACGGTGAACACCGCCGGGCTTAATCCTTATTTCCATACTTCCGAGAGCATTGATGCAATTCTCAAAGCCGAACTCATCCCGTATACTGTAACGGACCATATCAAAGAGATACATTTTTACGGGGCCGGCTGCAGCACTAAAAAAAACGAGGAGCTGATCACCGATGCACTGTCAAAATACTTCCACCAGGCCAGGGTGTTTGTGTACCATGACATTTTCGGCGCTGCCAGGGCTCTTTTCGGTGACAATCCGGGCATTTCATGCATACTGGGCACGGGCTGCAACTGCTGTTATTATGACGGCAAAGAGATCTTTTCAAAGGTTGATTCCCTTGGTTATTTATTTGGGGATGAGGGAGCGGGTTCTTACCTGGGGAAGCACCTGATGGCAGATTACCTCAGGAAAAGCCTGCCGGGGGACCTCAGGAAAGAATTCGACAGCCAATACCGGCTTTCGCTCGAAGACATACTGAATTCATTGTACAACCTCCCATATCCCAACCGCTTCCTGGCTTCATTCAGCGAATTCCTTTCAACCAGGCAGGCGCATCCTTATGTTTATAAACTTGTGAGGGATTCATTTCTTGCCTTTTTCAATGCCCAGGTAAAGCATTATGAAGGCCACCGGGAACTTACTGTAAGTTTTGTAGGTTCCATCGCTTTTTACTACAGGGCTATTCTCGAAGAAGCTGCGAAGGCTGAAGAAATTAATATCGGGACTATCATAAGAGCTCCCTTGGAAGGATTGCTTGAATTTCATTCTTCCTGAGAAGGAGATTCTTTACGGATGAGGTCAAGCATTGAGCTGACATCGCCCGGCTTGAACCAATGGATATCCTTGTCTTTACGGAACCAGGTCATCTGGCGCTTGGCATATCTCCTGGTATTCGTCTTGATTTTTTCTACAGCATCACGGTAAAACATCTTTTCGGCAAAGTGTTCAAATATCTCTTTATATCCAAGGGTATTGAGGGCATTGCAATAGCGGAACCTATAAAGGTCCCTGGCTTCGTCGAGCCAGCCCCGGGCAAGCATTTGGTCAACCCTTTCGTTGATCCTTTGATTCAACTCATCCCTGTCAGGTTCAATCCCTAACTTTAATACAGTGAACTGACGTGGCCGCGGTTTCTGGTTACGCAATGAGGAATAAGGCAGGCCGGTGGTCATACAGACTTCCAGAGCCCTTATCAGGCGTGAGGCATTGTTCATGTCAACTACCTGGCAATATACAGGGTCAAGTTCAAGAAGTTTTTCCTGCAATGCTTGAATACCACGGGTGGCAAGTAATTCCTTCAGTTCAGCCCTTAGTTCAGGGTCGGGGTCGGGAAGAATGTCCATTCCCTCGCAAACAGCATGAATATACAAGCCCGAGCCGCCTGTAAGTATTACAACAGGATAAGTATTGAACAATACATCCAGCCTGTCAAGGGCGTCTTTTTCAAAACGGGAAACATTATAGTTGTCGGTAACATGCAAATGGCCAATAAAATGATGGGGGACCATGGCAAGCTGCTCCTCGGAAGGGAAAGCCGTTCCAATCTTCATTTCCATGTAAAATTGCCTGGAATCTGCAGAAAGGATCTCTGTTTTCAGGGAATTTGCGAGTTCAATAGCTACGGCAGTCTTCCCCGAGGCTGTTGGCCCGCAAAGCACTACAAGTAGTTTGTTCTCAATAATCATCCGGGCCTTCACGGTAATTTGAATACCTTTCATCGAGCTGGTCAGGATCTGCGAAATCCTCTATATGCTCCATTTTCTCATCGTCCCCGTATTCGGGATCCTCCCCGTCGTCGCCGGTAGATACCTGGCTTTCGACCAGGACCTGGGGAGCCTCTTCTTCAATAAGCTCCGACAGCTCTTCCTCGATAGCCTTGATCTCATCCATATCCTCAACAATGACATCCAGTTTTGAAGTGTCGGGCAGCTTAGCGGCAGCGACAGGTTTTATTTTCAGGGGTTTTATTTCAGGATGAATCGCTTCGGCCTCAGGAGCCAGAAGAGGGGGTGGCAATTCCACAATTTTCCTTATTTCACCTGTTTTACGTGCAACCCTGGGATAAGATATGAGATTATCGGACTGCAAAATTTTAAACAGTTCGATATGCATGATTATTATTTCCTTGCCATGGAATACATAGTTCATGGTCTGGTGAGGGTCCTCGATATAGTTTTTGATCTTTGCATCCTTCATCAATGGCAATACCACCGATTCCAGGACGACTTCACCAATGTCATCATCATATTTCCTGACCTGTTTTTTGGTGTTCTTCAGAGTTATCTCATGCTTGACCTTGTTCGCTTTATCGGTCATGAAAAAAGAAGCGCCCGACAGGTTCCTGAGTTCAGCAGTTTCCACAAGAAGGTGGTGAAACTCAAGAAAAGTGTGGTTGGGCTGAATCTCGACCTCCCTTAAAAAATCATCATGATCACTGGCAGTTATACGGAAACGGTATATTAACATTGCTTAATTCTTTGTGCATGTAAAAATATGAAATTCTTACTTTGAAACAGTTGTCAGCCCGTGTTTTTTCCCTTCATCCAGCATCAGCTGAAAAGCCGCCTCATAATCATTGGGTATCTGGCCTTCCAGGATTGCTTCGGTGATCACCTCTTTGATCTCTCCTACCAGCCTGGATGGCGGTATGCCGAATGTTCTCATAATTAGGTCGCCTGTTACCGGAGGTTTCCAGTTCCTGAGCTTATCCTTCTCCTCTATTTCGACCAGCTTTCTCCTGACCACCTCGAAATTCTCGAGGAAATTTTTCACTTTGACCTGGTTTTTCGAGGTGATATCCGCCTCACACAGAAGCATGAGATCATCCACATCATCCCCGGCTTCATACAGCAGCCTTCTCACTGCCGAATCGGTAACCGAATCCTCGGCCAGGACTATTGGCCTGAGATGAAGCAGCACCATTTTTTCAACGAACTTCATCTTTTCATTAAGCGGAAGCTTAAGCCTGCGGAATATTTTCGCCACCATTTTCGATCCCTTGAAATCATGGGCATGGAAAGTCCAGCCGGTTCCCTGTATAAACTTCTTGGTTGCAGGTTTTGCAATATCATGCAGCAGAGCCGACCATCTGAGCCATAGGTTATCAGAGGTCCCGGCCACATTATCAAGTACTGCCAGGGTATGGTAAAAATTATCCTTATGCCCTTTGCCGTCAATGGTCTCAACACCTTTAAGTTCCAGGAGTTCAGGGAAAATAAGGGTAAGCAGGCCTGTCTCATCCAGCATCCTGAAACCGCCTGAAGGCTTTTTTGACAGTATGATGAGGTTGAGTTCGTCAACCACCCTTTCCATTGAAACAATTCCAAGCCTTGCAAAATTCCTGCTTATTGCTTCATAGCAGGCCGGTTCAATGGTAAAATCCAGCTGGCTGGCAAAACGTATCGCCCTCATCATCCTCAACGGGTCGTCAGAGAATGTGATATCAGGATCAAGCGGGGTGCGTATAATTTTATCCTCAAGGTCTTTCATCCCTTCAAAGGGATCAATAAGTTCTCCGAATGTAGATTTCCTCAGGTCAAAAGCCATGGCGTTGATAGTAAAATCCCTTCGTTTCTGGTCATCCTCCAGTGTACCGTCTTCAACCAGGGGCTTGCGGGAATCATTGCGGTACGATTCTTTCCTGGCGCCCACGAACTCGATCTTACGGTTATTATGGGTGAACATGGCAGTTCCGAAATTCTTAAAGAATTGAACCTCGGGGACCGGGCTGAACTTTGAAGCAACAGTATGGGCAAAGTCAATCCCGCTTCCTACCACTGCGATATCAATATCGTTTTTGTCGCCCCTGTCGAGGAAGCAATCCCTCACATAGCCTCCTACAACGCAGGCCATAAGCTGCGTTTCGCAGGCCGCTTCCGACACTGCTCTGAAGATCTGGTGATTGAGATAATGTTCGTATTTGCCCATAGTCCGAAGGAACGCCAAAAGTAAGAAAATAATAAGTTTGTTAACAATTTTACAGGATTTGCACCTAATTGCTTACTTTTGACCCTGCTGGATTCCACACAAATCCAGTGGGTTATTAAAACACATACGTACTAACAAACTTTACCATGTTACGAGGACTCCTACCCAGGGAATACGCCTTTTATGATTATTTTGAAAGGCTGATGAACATTAACCTTCAGGTCAGCAATGAATTTCTTGCCTTTGTAAAGGAAAAGAAACATCCTGAGGTCGCAACAAACGCCATTAAAAGACTTGAACGTGAAGCGGATAAGCTTACCAAGGAATGTATCGACCTGCTTCACAGGACGTTTATAACCCCTATCGACCGTGACCAGATTTACCAGCTGGTTAATGGGATGGATGATTTTGCAGACCAGATGAATGCAGCAACGTTCAGGCTGTTTTACTACGGGATTGAAGAATTCAGGCCGGAAACCCTGGAGTTTGCCAAGATCATACATAATTGTAACCAGGAGGTAGCTTCAGCGATTAAAAGCCTGAGGCATATCAAAAAACAGAGTCATGAGATACGGTCTAAATGCTCTTTAATTCATGAATTTGAAAATCAGGCTGATGACATTTCACGGGTTGCCATCGCTAACCTTTTCAAAACGAACGACATGATGATGATCATGAAATGGAAGGAAATTTTTGAACGTCTTGAAAAAGCAGTAGACCGTATGGAAAGGGTTGCCAATACGATTGAAAGTATTCTGATCGACAACGCCTGATCTGATCATTCCCAATTCAATTTTTATGCTGATACTTGTTATAATTACTATTATAGTTGCCCTGATCTTTGACGTCATCAACGGGTTTCATGATGCCGCTAATTCAATTGCAACCATTGTTTCCACAAAAGTACTTTCACCAAAATTCGCTGTTTACTGGGCCGCATTTTTCAACTTTGCCGCCATGTTTGTTTTTGCCCCAAAAGTTGCAAACACAATTGCACATATTGTTGTTATAAATCCATCAGACCCTGCATTTATTTATGTAATACTTTCTGGCCTTATCGGAGCAATTCTCTGGGATCTCGTGACATGGTGGTACGGGTTACCATCCAGTTCGTCCCATGCGTTAATCGGAGGCCTTGTTGGGGCCGGCATGGCTTATAAAGGGACAAGCATTATTCACTGGACGAAAGTCATACAGACTGCAACATTTATCCCGATTGCACCCCTGATCGGGGTGGTATTGGGTTTTATGATGATGCTGGCAGTTATCTGGATCTTTCATAAGGCAACACCTCACAGGGTGGACAGTATTTTCAGGAAAGGCCAGTTATTTTCTGCTGCCTTATATTCACTCGGGCATGGTGGCAACGATGCTCAAAAAACAATGGGGGTAATTGTAGCTCTGCTGGTTGCAGCAGGCATGCTTTCACCTGATACCCAATTATCGCTTATGCATCCGCAAACCAACTGGATTATCTTAGCATGTTTCACCGCCATGGCTATAGGTACCGGAATCGGCGGATGGAGAATCGTAAAAACCATGGGCATGAAGCTGACAAAGCTAAAACCTGTTCATGGTTTTGCTGCAGAAACTTCCGGAGCTCTCACATTATTCCTGGCGACGAGTCTTGGAATTCCAATTTCGACCACCCACACCATTGCAGGTTCAATTATAGGAGTGGGAGCAGTCACAAATCTCACGGGGATCAATTGGAAAATTGCCATGAATATAGTGGTTGCCTGGGTACTTACCATCCCGGCTGCGGCAATAGTCGCTGCACTCTGTTTCTGGCTGGCACAGGCTCTTAACCCGGGATTCTGATCTGCCGGTCATCGCCTGAAACAATGTTCAGCTAATCATCCAGCTCGTCATCTTCTTCCGGCTTGACCGATTTGCGTTTATGCACATTCTCTTCTATGATCTCGACATACCTCTGGTAAACAGAATCCACAATGCCTTCCCAGGGTTTAAAGATGGATTTTCTGGCACCCTCCCCTGCAAGTTTAATGACCTCGGGATACTTCTTAACTTCGGAAATCAGTTTAAACAGTGACTGGGCATTGTTGTCTATTAAAAACCCATTCACTTTATCGGTTATCCCCTCTGCCGACGAGCTGTTTTTAAGGACAATAGAAGGGATGTCGAATGCCGCTGCTTCCTGGATCACCAGGGGGGAATTGTCATAAAGTGATGGAAAAACGAAAAGATCCGCACAAGCATAGATACTTTTCAGTTTGTTCCTGTCGGTGATCAGGCCTGCAAAAATGACCTTATTTTCAATCCCTGATTCCCTCACCAGTTTTTTCATATCCCTGGCAGCATATCCTTCCCCTACAAATATCATCTGGTAATTAACTTTTTTTTCCGACAGCATCCTTAATGCATCAATGATAAGCCTTACATTCTTTTCCCATCGGTGCTGGCCTACGAATAAAAGAGTGAACTCGTTCCCGTCGGCGCCTGTAATCTCAAGCCCTTTCTTTCGGAGTTTGATCCTGTTTGATTTGTCGGGCTTTTCCATATCCGTGCCATTCGGCATGATCTCAAATTTACCTCCATAGCCGTATTCACGCAGAGTTTCACCGGTTGAATTATTCGGGACCCATACCACATCTGCCGAATTATAAAAATCAAGGGTCATGTTCATCAGGAAATCCACAAAGAGATCATTATTCAGCACCTTCCTGAAATCTTCCCTGTACTTGGTATGAAATGTGGCCACAAAGGGTATTCCACGTTTCCGTGCAAGCCGCTGGGCAAGCTGCCCGCTAATAAACGGGCTATGTGCATGAACCAGGTCAAACCTGATCTTGTTCAACTTTTTTTTGAACTTTATATCGATCAGGGGAAGCCCCACCCTGTATGGGTTCATCCCCGGTAGGAGAACCGATTTGAAGCGGTAAACCCTGTAATCTTCTTCATCCTCATAGTCTTTCACCTTTGGCGCCACAAGTACTGTTTTCCCATGCTTCTCATTAAGCCAGCGGGCATAATTATGCGCGGTTATCCCTACCCCATCCATGATGGGGAAATAGGAATCATTAAACTGACAGGTAGTGATCCTCATACTTCTTATGCTTTATAAATGCTTACTTCAAAAGGGTAAATTAAAAGCCCCTGGAAAAAAAATATATCTTCGGCATTCCGGTGTGTCGAAAACAGGACATTGCCGAAGCTATGCTCAGGAAGGGATATCTTTTTTTTCCTGGCTGTAAAGTTCAGGATCACGACAATCCTTTCTTCATGCAGGATACGGGCGTATGCCAGGACCCCGTTACGCCCCGTAATCAATGGCACCCATCGTCCCTGCTGCAGTGCGGGGTTTGCTTTCCTTATTGCTATCAGTGTCCTGTAGAAACTTAACAGGGAGGATTGGTCCCCGTGATGATCTTCAACATTCCTGGAGATGGAATCAGTATTCACAGGCAACCACGGCTGGCCAACAGTAAACCCTCCATGCATTCCTGAATTCCATTGCATTGGGGTACGGGCTTTATCCCTGCCTGAGAAGAACGGCCTGAATCGTATTCCAAGAGGATCCTTTATATCATTGTAACCCACCTTGGTATTCCTCATCCCTATCTCTTCACCATAATAAATAAAGGGTGTTCCCTTAATGGTAAGCAAAAGCGCTGCTGCAACCCTGGCTTTCTCTTCTTTATTCCTTCTCCATGGGAACCTGTCTATGCTTCTGAAAAGATCATGATTCGACAACACATTGCATGGCCATCCATGTTCCGGGATATTAGTGTACCAATCCCTGATACATTTATAATAATTCCTGGCGCCCCAGGAACGAAAGACCAGCGAAAAATCAAAAGCCATATGAATTCCTTTGCCATCGGCAAGATAACTTGCGGCAACTTCCGCATTCCCAGGTGGCATGGTATAAATTTCACCTACGAGCACACGGTCTTTATACTGGTCAACCTGCTTCCTTAGCTCGATGACTATCTTAAGTGATTTCCGGCGGTTCCTGGTAAAAACATGCTTCTGGAAGAAAGGGAGACCGAAGAGGTAAGGATTATCCCTGAATTTTTTATCCTTCACGATGAGATTGATGACATCCAGGCGGAAGCCGTCAGCACCCTTATCAAGCCAGAATTTCAACTCATCGAAAAAAACCTGTGGAAGCATAGGATTTCTCCAGTTTAAATCGGGCTGTTCCTTAAAAAATGAATGGTAATAATACTGTCCGGATATTTCATCAAACTCCCAGGCGCTTCCCCCTACCGAGGACTTCCAGTTATTCGGAGGACCTCCATTGTAACCATCCCTCCAGATGTACCAATGTCTTTTGGAATTAAACTTTGAAGAAGCGGATTCAAGAAACCAGGGATGCTGGTCGGAAGTGTGATTGAGTATCATATCCAGAATAAGCCTGATGCCATGCTCGTGGGCCTTCTCGATAAGCATGTTCATGTCATCCATTGTCCCGTAGGTCGGATCTATGCTACGGTAATCCGAAACATCATAACCGAAATCAGCATTCGGTGAAAGAAAAACCGGTGAGAGCCAGATGCCGTCAACACCGAGATCAGCCAGGTAACCAAGCTTACTGATGATCCCCTGTATATCTCCTACACCATCTCCGTTTGAATCAAAGAAACTCCGGGGATAGATATGATAAATTACCCCATGCTTCCACCAGATCCAGGGTTCAGGCTGTTTAAGTACCATTTTATTCTTTGAGAGTTAAAATGCCGATATCTTTCAACAATTTCTGCAGAATTTTTTCGGCAGTATATTCGTCGGCACGAAGAAAAGCAGCTTTCCGAAATGCGGCATGGATGGAGGAATCAGCAAAATATTCAAGTATCCTGTCCTTCATTTCTTCTATAGTATCCACAAGAAAGCCATTTTGTGAATCCTGGATGATGTCCTTGGGGCCTTTTGTGTTATAGGCAACGACGGGCAGGCCGCAGCTCAGAGCTTCCAGAACCACGCAGCTAAATGTATCGAACCTCGAAGGAAGAATTAAAAGATCAGCAGATGCATATATTTCGGGCAATTTTTTATGATCAATCCACCCGGTATATTCAGCCTCAGGGAAAGCAATTTTAAGTTCACTTTCGGCAGGGCCTGTGCCGGCGATCAGCATTTTAAGGCCAGGGATCTTTTCCCTGGCTTCCCTGAAGATCCCGGGAAGTTCAAAAACCCCTTTCTCCCTGCTGATCCTGCCTGCGAAAAGAATTACAGGTTCTCTTTTTACATTCGCATCTTGTATACCGGGGCTGATCCTTCTCCTGGTAAAAATATCCTCTGCCCAATGCGCGGTTAACAAGACCCTTGAAGGATCAAACCTCATGGAGCTGCCTGTAAGCCACTTCCGCTGATCGGAATTAAGCACAAAAATATGGTCAAACTGCTTATAATAAACGCGCATGACCCTCTGCAACCGCCTGATTCCGGTATCTTCAATACCCATCACTTCACGTGCAAACATGATCCAGTCGGTATGCAGGTAAAAAAATGTTTTTACAGAATAGATCTTCTTAAGATATAATGCTGCAAACCCCATAGGACCTTCCGTTGAGCAAATCACACTATCGTATTTCCGTTTCCTGAAAATCCTTTGTATTGTCAGGAAATTCGGGATCCTCATAGGTTGCTGCCTGTACAAGGGGATATTGAATTCCGATAAGGGTTTCAGGACTATCAGGTTCCTGCCCTGCTTCAAGGTATTACTGCAAACCATGAAATCAACCGGCAGTTCCCTGGCAATAATCTCCTCGCGCATAGCCTGTAAAACCATTGAAACGCCGTTGTGGTCATCATAGGTATCGGTAAGCCAGAGAACCCTGTTGACGTTCTTTGTTCCTGTAAGTTGACCCATGCTTTGCATTTTAATAAGGATTTCGTAAGAGCGATTACCATTAAAATTACCCGGGTAAACTCCGGTTATGCAAAATTGCCGTATAAAATGATCAATATTCGGATGTTACAGAAAGTTAACGATTTATTAACCAATTGTTAATGTTAATATAACCATGGTTTAACATTGGGTTAAAACTATGAGCAGACCTTTGCAGCATCAGGATGAAACAACTTTCAGTTAAGAAGCGTGAAGTCGATATTGTTATAATCTCGGATGTGCATCTCGGGGCATTCGGATGTCATGCGAAAGAGCTTCTTGAATATCTCAGAAGCATAAATCCCAAAATGCTGATATTAAACGGCGACATCGTTGACATCTGGCAGTTCCGTAAAGCATATTTTCCGAAATCCCACCTGATGGTTATCCGCCATCTCACAGGCCTGATAGCAAAGAACACCAAGGTTGTTTATATAACCGGCAATCATGATGAACTGATGAGGAAGTTCGTGAAATTCAATCTTGGTTCATTCAAGCTGGTAAATAAGCTGCTGCTCGATCTTCATGGTAAGAAATCCTGGATTTTCCACGGGGATGTCTTTGATATTACCATGCAGTACAGTAAATGGCTTGCAAAGCTTGGCTCGTTTGGGTACGACCTGCTCATCCTTATAAACAGTTTTGTAAATTTACTTCTCAACGGGTTGGGAAGGGAAAAGATCTCATTTTCAAAAAGGGTTAAACACAGTGTAAAAAGAGCAGTTTCCTATATCAACAAGTTTGAAGAAACCGCAGCCGCCATTGCAATTTCAAAAGGATATTCAAATGTAATATGCGGGCATATCCATCAGCCGGTGATGCGGAAAATATCAAATTCACACGGTGAGGTGATGTATATGAATTCTGGAGACTGGGTGGAGAATCTTTCATCCCTTGAATATCATGAAGGCGAATGGAAAATATACAGTTATACCGACGACCCCCATGTCAGGAATTATTCTGAAGCAAATAAACTCCTGAAGTCATACAGCCATAAAGAAACGTTTGAAAACCTGCTGAAAGAGTTCCAGCTCAGATAATTCATCGGTCAGGCCAGCATCTCTTCGAAGCCTGCAATTATGAATACCTGCCTGATTTCGGGTGATGCATTCATAATTTGCATCCGGAACCCTTCCCTGCTTACCATTTTCCATCCATTTAACAACAACCTTATGCCGACAGAAGATACGTAAGTGACCTCGCTGAAATCAAGGAAAACAGGCTTATCAACATGATTAATCAATCCCAGGAACCTGGTTCCTATCATATCAACACCGGGGGCATCAAGTTTCCCGGTAAGGGAAAGGACTAGTCCATCACCCGATTCTTTCATAATATTAAGCTCCATTAATCATGTTGTTTTAAGAAGGTTCAAATTTCTTTATTATAATAACAACAATTCAGCATTCAGATAAATTTAACGATTAATTAATCTCCTTTAACAACGTATAAGTGGCGATCATTCTCTCTTTTTCATGTCAACAACGTATTGGGTTTCCACATTGGAGAATTAATTTAATGTTAACATTTTTATCAATTTTCAAAAATTCTTAGCGTTTAATTAACCATTTATTGTTTCGTTTTTAACACGTAAGCAAATACCGAATGGGAACTTTGTCCCATGAAAATTCGTTTCACTTTTTTGATTATTTCACTATGTTCCTATTCTCTCTTTGGAGCATCTATACGGGGAACTGTTTATGACGGCGAAACAAAGGAAACCCTTATTGCAGCAGCAGTCGTCCTTGAAAAAACTTCATTTCATGCAATAACCGACACCAACGGTGAATATGAGATAAAGAATTTGGTTCCCGGTGAATATTACCTTGTAGTTACTTACCTGGGATATCTTACTTCAAGAAAAAAGATCATCGTACCGGCAAATACCGAAAGCCTGCGATTTAATTTCTTCCTGGTTCAGAACGCCATGGTTTTAAATGAAGTCAACATAACAGGGAAATTCAACAAAGAATCTGATCAGAATGCACGGGCTACTGAGAAAAATGCCTCTAATGTCATCAACGTTGTTTCAGCACGTACCATTGATTTGTCGCCCGACCTTACAGCTTCACAGGTTGCCCAGAGAGTTTCGGGAGTCACGCTTGACAGAAGCGGTGATGGCCAGAACCAGTATGCGATCATAAGGGGAATTGAGCCACGGTACAACAACACCCTCGTGAACGGGGTAAAAATCCCCAGTCCGGATTCAAAAAACCGCTTCATCCCCTTAGATATCATTCCTTCGGAATTGCTTCAGGAAATTCAGGTTACAAAAGCATTGACTCCGGAAATGGAAGGAGACGGGATAGGTGGAAGCATTAATGCTATCATGAAAGATGCTCCTGATGCATTATTGGTCCAGGCACAATTAGGTACAGGATATAATCAGTTCTGCTTTGATAACAAATTCGTTTCATTTGATAAGAGTTCTATCAGTTTTAAAGATCCCGATCAGCTTCATGGTCATTACTATACTTCGACTCAGGACGATTTCAACCGTCAAAACCTTGTTTTTACCAATTCCCAGGCCTGGCCGCAAGCAGTGGGCAATTTTACCATTGGTGACAGGTTTTTTAAGAAGAAACTGGGAATCCTTATATCTGTTGCAGATCAAAATACCCGTTCAGGGTCCAAATCTGAGACCAACTCATTCTATATTGATAAATTCAATAATCCCCAGTCAACAGATGATATTTACCGTGAAATTTATTTACAGTCAAACCGGCTTGGGATCAATGCTAAGATCGATTATGTGATCAATGAAAACAACAAGATAAGTTTTTACAATATTTACCTGAATACATCAGAATCACAGTCGAGGTACCTTGCCGATACCATTATGAACGGGAACGGGAGGACTGGCCCTGGAACAGGTTATGTGAGCATCAGCCAGCGTTCAAGAATTCAGATACAGTCTGTTGAAAGTGCATCCCTGATGGGCAGCCATATGCTATGGAAAAATGTTCTTGTTGACTGGTCCCTTGTATACTCCAATGCCACCGGACAGGTCCCCGACATGGCTGAACTGAACACCTACCATACAGTACTCGCGGGAGGGGGTTGGCTGAATAATGCAGAATACCTTAAAACCATTAATCATACCTGGCAGAAGAATATTGACCAGGATTATTCTGCGTATGCCAATATCGCTTATAACTTCAGTATCCATCACCATCTTTTCAGCATAAAAGGAGGAGGGCTCTACAGGACCAAGTACAGGCATAATTACCAGAATGATTATACCCTGAAACCTATCCTGGATTCACTTCACCAGGACCCACCCTTCACCAGTGTTCTTACAGCCCAGGTATACCCCTATCAGCCGGTCGGGAATCCCGAGTATAACACCAGCAATTACACTGCCAACGAACGTATTGCAGCAGGATATATCCAGGCCAGCACTATGGTTGGGAATCTGCAGATCCTGGGAGGCGTAAGGTATGAATCAACAGAGCAATCAAATAAAAATCTCACGGTAGCCTACCCGGGATACCGCCAGCATTTTTACTATTATACCGACTGGTTGCCAAGCATTCACCTTGCCTGGTCGATAGGTGTAAAACAAAAAATAAGGCTTTCGGCCTATAAAGCCATCGCCAGGCCAAATTACTACGAACTAATCGATTATACTGTGATCGGAGACCAGAATAATGTAAGCGGCAATCCGAACCTCCGTCACTCAAAATCCTGGAATTATGACTTGCGGTATGAGTTTTACCCGAATGCCGAAGATGTTATCATGGCCGGGGTTTTTTATAAAAATATTACGGATCCTATCGAGCAGACACTCCTGGCAAACGGCGGCCAGCCACTGATCACCTATATGAACTTTGGTACAGCAACGAACTACGGCCTTGAACTGGTCCTGATCAAGTATTTCAGAAACTTCGGCCTGTCGGGGAATTACACTTATACCAATTCAAGTATTTCAAGCCCGAAATTGTATTATGTCAAATCGGGGACAACAGGGAC
>Ga0118677_10007407_pt1 | contig 18121 bp, 18 predicted proteins | sample AliMusrvi5mmetaG_FD_86154 | JGI IMG/M metagenome (GOLD analysis project Ga0118677, IMG submission 86154) | reverse complement strand
GGTTTATATAGATGGTCATTTGGGATTGCTCTCATCCGAAGTCACAAGTACTTGCAATGTTGATTACCCAAAACCTACAAGCAGTTCATTGCTCCAACTGCAGACCCATATGTTTATTGGAGTTGCGCTGGAAGATGTGCGGAGATTGCTTACACCCATAGTAGCACAGAAAGAAAAACGACTTAGGAATTTCTCCCTAAGTCGTTGATTTCATTGGTGGGCCCACCAGGACTTGAACCTGGGACCAAAGGATTATGAGAGCAGACACCCAAGGTAGACCCTTATAAACAGGGGCTCTGCAGGTGGTCAGTGTCGGTGTGTAAGCAAATGTGTAAGCAAATTCAGGGGTTTAAAGGAAGTGGTCTATCGGTCTTTGGTTTTCATAACCACAGGATTTTTGGAACAACCATCTAACACTTCGTTGCTCCAAAGTACATTTTGAATGATTTGTAAGCGTTACTTAAAGTAACGCTCGTTTGCTATTTATTGACCAGTACTCTAGTTAGCGTATATAGAATCTTTGGTAATAAGAAATGTTCCAATTACGTGATATCCGCCTGGCCGAAGACTGGCTCCCGCTTTTCTAAAAAAGCTGTAATACCCTCTTTATAGTCGCTACCCATATAGACATTCTTACGTAAAGACTGTAAATGCTCAAATACAGCAGGGTTCATTACAGCAGCATCAGAGAGCATTTGTGCCTGAGCTTTGAGAACAGAGTTTGCTTGAGGTGATCTTTTGGCTATAGTTCTGGCCATTTGGTAAGTTTTTGTCTCAAGCTCGCCAGAAACGTAGAGGTGGTTCAAAATACCTATTTGTAAAGCACGATCAGCGCCAATAGGATCAGCCGTTAGGAACATTTCTTTGACAACGTTCAGTGGCATACGTGACATGAAATGCAGAATACCGCTAGCGGTATAGGGAAGACCTAACTTAGCTGGTGTAATTGCAAAGGTAGAATCGTGATCGCCTATCGCAATATCACAACTCATAATTAAGTCTGTTGATGCGCCCCATACAGAGCCATCCACCATTGCTATTACTGGCGCCCTAAAGGCGCGAATAGACTTGAGTAATACCATCACAGGATCATCAGCAGGCAAGGGGTCTCGCTCCGATCTTGGTAGCTCCATCACATCGTGTCCTGCTGACCATACCCTATTCTTCTGATCAGAGCGCAGAACTAAAACGCGCACATCTTCTTTGCCAAAAACCTCTAGTGCATGGTGCATCTCTTCAATGAGGCACTCACTTAATGCATTACGTTTGCTGTAATGATCAAATCGAATGGTCGCAATGAGATCTGCCTGCTCTGTTTTAATGTACTGATAATTCATTCTGTATTAAGTCTTCAGGCCGCTATTAGGATATCGCCAAGCTCCATCCTCTCCCACCAGATAAATGGCAATAGATAAACTGGTTCGCCAGCATCTTGCAAGATTTCAAGTGCGCCATCATGAGTTTTATTGGCCTCATACTTTCCTGGATTTAATGGAACACTACCTTTATCCGTACCATCATTGCGACGAATTCTAGCGACGATATTGCGAGTAATGTAAACGACCATGATTCCTCCTCGAATTAAAGGGCTGACTGAATATGATTACGAACTACAGGATAAATCTGCCCATCCCAGCGTTTGCCATTAAACACACCGTAATGACCAACGCCCGCTTGCAAATGATGTGACTTCATATAACCTGGCAAACCACTGCAAAGGTCTTGTGCTGCTAAGGTTTGGCCAATCCCACAAATATCATCACGCTCACCTTCTACGGTTAGCAAGAATGTCTTTTTAATGAGCTTCGGATTAACCGATCTTCCTTGGTAGGTCAACTTACCCATTGCAAGGTCGCGATCCATGAAGACTTTTTGAATCGTCTCTAAATAGAAAGGGGCTGATAAGTCCATGATCGCGAAATACTCCTCATAAAAATCATGAATGGCATCGGCTTTTTCTGTTTCACCGCTAATGCGATAGTCATAGAGTTTTCTAAATGACTCTCCATGACGATCGGGATTCATACTCATGAAAGCCATAAGCTGTAAAAATCCTGGATAAACTTTGCGGCCCACACCGTTAAATTGACCCGGAATAATCCCAATGAGCTTTTCCTCAAACCAAGATATGGGTTTGCTAGTGGCCAACTCATTCACCTTAGTTGGACTTTGACTCACATCAATTGGACCTGCCATTAAAGTCAAGCTAGCCGGAACGTCAGGGCTTTTATCCTCAGACATGATGGCCGTTGCCGCTAAACAAGCCACAGTAGGTTGGCAGACTGCCATTAAATGGGTTCGCGGGCCAATAATCTTGAGGAAGTTGATGATATGCTCGACATAAGAATCAAAATCAAAGTCTCCACAACTCAATGGAATATCGCGAATATTGAGCCAGTCCGTTACATAGACATCATGGTCTCTGAGCAAAGTCTTTATGGTGCCTGCCAACAAGGTGGCAAAGTGTCCTGACATTGGCGCAACCAGCAAGATTTTAGGCTGCCCTTCAATGCCTGGCTTTGTAAAGCGAATAAGATTACAAAAATGGGTTGAATAAACCAACTCTTCCGTGACAGCCTGCTCTACCCCAAAAGAATCGAGTACTGCATCAATCTTGAAATCTGGTCTTGTATGCGTGAAGCCCAGTAAAGATATTTGCTCATAATGAGCAGCAAGGCGCTGCATGGGATTTAAGGTGAAATTGCCAAACCAATTATTGGATACTCGCTCTGAAGCCTTCGCAAATAAGCGAATAGGATCATGCAAGTTTGAAAAAGTTTGGTATGCCTTGTACATCATCTATATGCGCCGCTTTCTATGTGACGTAAGGCTCGCTCAGTAGTTTTCAAAGCAGGATCAAATACCCTGCTAAGTGAGACATCGTTTGCAATGATGGCTGCTGTTTGTGCCGCTCGCGCAGAAACAATCGATAGATTGACAAATACTGCTACGTTGAAAGTTTTGAGAAGATCGATCTCTTGATCATCAGTTACAGATAGCTCGCCCGATTCAATCTTCTTATATAGCTCGCGGTAATACTCACGCATACCGTCGAGCTCTTTCGCGAGCGTAATGATTCGCTGAAACAACACAGCAAAATCAGACGCCAATGGATTTTTATTGATTACTTCCATGGAGTGACTCCTGGGACCTCCGCAGGACCAGTGGTGACCTCAACAGTTCCAAAGTCTGCTGGACCCACGATCTCCAAATACTCCATATCTGGCGAGTAATCAAACAGGTAGTGGGTAATGCCTGGCATTTGATGAACCACATCACCCGCTTCAACCAAGGTAACCTTATCTTCATACATGAACTTAGCCCAGCCTTTGTTCATGATGACAATCTGAAACTCAGCTACGTGATAGTGCCATCCTGTTCCATCGACTGGCGCCTTATTGGCTTTGACTAAATGAGCGATCACTTTACCTTTGGTGGCTTTTGCTACGCCTAAATCCCGATATAGGAAGAAGTCTCTCAGGCCACCAGGAAGAAATTGTGTGTCAGATAGTTTTACATGGGAAAACTCGGTATCGCTCTTAAACTTTACAGGTGCATTCATGATCAAAACTCCACTTCAAGCTCTTCAATGTCATCGGGTTCTTCAAGGGCGCCCATCACCCATTCCTTCATCTCTGGCATTGCCATGATGTGCTTGCAATACCGCTCGCTCGCCTTATCAAGCTCTACGTGATAAGTCAGGAATCTTGTAACGACTGGCGCAAACATAGCATCAGCCAAAGTAGGCTCTTTACCGAATAGGAATGGACCACCGTAGGTAGAAAGGCAGTCTTGCCAAATGACTAATATGCGATTGATGTCGATTTGTGCTTTTGACCAAACCTTAAATGACTCAAATTTCCCTTTGATATTCATTGGAAGTGAAGCGCGCATGGCAGAGAAACCAGAATGCATCTCACCACAGATAGAACGGCAATACGCTCTGGCTACAGGATCTGTTGGCAAGAGATGGGCTTTAGGATTCAGTTCGTTAAGATATTCACCAATTGCCATGGTGTCCCACACCTTGCAACCATCATGATCCAAACGCGGAACTAAGATAGAAGGTGAAAGCAGTAAAAGCTCAGCACGGTTATCAACATCATCCGGGTGTACTGCAACTTCTTGAAATGGTAGGCCGGAGAGTTTGAGCATCAGCCAGCCACGCAGAGACCATGATGAATAGTTTTTACTGCTGATCGTCAAGGTAGTTTGCTTAGACATAGCCACTTTCAAAAGAGGTACAACTACAACTTATTCCTTCTGAAATGCCAGAATTACCCCTTATGCCCTGTTTTTGACAGCTTTTGCCCAATTTAGGGCATACAACTGTTTATCGCACTAATCCTGTGCGACGCAATAATGCACCCTTGTGGTGAACTTATAGACTTTGAAACATGTCTATCCATGCCGCCCTCCACCACGTTACCGAATATGACTATGACCGCCTAGTCGAACTGGGTCCGCAGGTTGTTCGCCTTCGCCCAGCCCCACATTGCCGAAGTCACATTCTTTCTTACTCTCTTAAGGTTGAGCCAGAAGGCCACTTTGTGAATTGGCAACAGGATCCTTACGCAAATTACCAGGCACGTCTAGTTTTTCCCGAAAAGACGAAGAAATTCAAAGTGACTGTTGATCTCGTTACTGAGATGGCGGTGTACAACCCTTTTGATTTCTTTTTAGAGCCGGATGCAGAAAATTATCCATTCACCTACAACTCTGAACTCAAAAAAGAATTGCGCCCTTACCTCGGAAGAATGCGCAATGCCACTTTGAATAAGTATTTCAAAACGATTGATCGTAGCGAAATGCGTACGATTGATTTTTTAGTCAAACTCAATCAACAAGTTCAACAAGATATTCGTTATCTCATTCGCATGGAACCTGGTGTCCAAACTCCGGACGAGACTTTGGATTTACGCAGTGGCTCTTGCCGCGACTCTGCCTGGCTGATGGTCAACCTATTGCGCCTGTGTGGCTTGGCCGCGCGGTTTGTATCGGGATACCTTATTCAATTAAAGCCCGACGTAAAAGCACTTGATGGCCCAAGTGGTACGGAAGTTGATTTCACAGATTTGCATGCTTGGTGTGAAGTCTACTTACCAGGCGCAGGTTGGATTGGTTTAGATCCCACCTCTGGTTTATTTGCGGGTGAAGGTCATATTCCGGTAGCTTGTACACCAGAACCATCAGGCGCCGCACCTATTGAAGGTGGCGTTGACAATTGCGAAGTGGAATTCAAGCATACGATGGAAGTGACTCGGATCTATGAGTCTCCTCGTGTCACGAAACCATATACCGAAGATCAGTGGCGTGCAATTGTTGATCTTGGCCACAAAGTTGATAGAAAACTAGCAGATGGTGATGTGCGCCTGACTATGGGTGGCGAACCTACATTTGTTTCCATTAATGGTCGTGACGAACGCGAGTGGAATGTAGATGCGCTCGGGCCCACCAAGCGAGGTTATGCTACCGAGCTAGTAGAACGTCTACGCAAAGAATATGGTGATGGTGGATTCTTACATTTTGGCCAAGGAAAATGGTATCCCGGCGAACAATTACCACGCTGGGCTCTCTCTATTTATTGGAGAGCCGATGTTCAACCGATTTGGAAGAACCCAAAGCTATTTGCTGATGAACGTGATCCCATCATGTACACCAACAATGATGCAGAAAAATTTGTCTACACGCTCTCCAAGAACCTAGGCCTTGCCGATAAATTTATCGAACCTGCATATGAGGATGTGTTCTATTACCTCTGGCGTGAATCCAAACTTCCTGTCAATGTAGACCCCTTTAAATCTAATTTAGATGATGAGATGGAACGCACTCGCTTAAAGCGGGTGTTCACTCAAAAGCTCGATTCTGTAATTGGTTATGTTCTGCCAATTGAGGCTGATCAAGGTCACAACTACTTTGATACCAATTGGAAGACAGGAGCTTGGCTCTATCGTGATGATCGTCTCTACTTACTGCCTGGTGACTCACCAATGGGCTATCGTCTTCCATTGGATTCTCTACCTTGGACTAACAAGGCAGACTACCCATACATGATTGAGCAAGATCCATTTGCTCCTCGCCCACCTTTGCCAAGCTCTCCGCCAGTCATTCAACAGCATCCTAGCTTGGGCCAAAGAACGCCTGGAGTAACTATGGGTGCAGATACAGGCAAAACTGGCAATGGAACTAGCAAAACCATTTGGAGCCAGTCTCAAGAAGTGCGTTACCCACAACGTCAAGAATCAGCTGCCTGGATTAAAAGGACCGCGCTTTGTGTTGAGACACGAGACCCAATGCGTTCGAATGGGCCGGATGCAGAAAATAAACATGGTGGCAAGAATGGTGCGCTATATGTATTCATGCCGCCACTTGCGCGTCTAGAGGACTACCTCAACTTACTGGAAGCAGTAGAAGCGACTGCAGAAGAACTTCGGTTCCAAATTGTGATTGAGGGATACCCTCCGCCACGTGATCCTCGACTCAAGCTTTTGCAGGTCACCCCTGATCCAGGTGTGATTGAAGTCAATATACATCCGGCTCATAACTGGAATGAATTGGTTGAGCACACTGAGTTCTTATACAAGGCCGCCTTTGAATCTCGCCTGTCTGCTGAAAAGTTCATGGCTGATGGTCGCCATACTGGCACTGGTGGGGGTAACCACTTTGTAATGGGTGGAGCCACACCAGTAGATAGCCCCTTCTTACGTAGACCAGAGCTCTTAGCTAGTTTGATTTTGTATTGGCATAACCATCCAAGTTTGAGCTATCTCTTTAGCGGTATGTTTATTGGGCCAACCAGTCAAGCACCTCGCGTAGATGAAGCGCGTAATGATCAACTCTATGAATTAGAGATTGCGCTTAAAGAGATTCAGGAGAATCGTAAGAAGTATGGCGCTAGCATGCCACCATGGCTAGTTGATCGTACCTTACGCAATATCTTGATTGATGTAACTGGCAATACTCATCGCAGTGAGTTCTGTATTGACAAGATGTATTCGCCTGATAGTCAAACAGGTCGGCTAGGTTTGCTGGAACTCCGCGCATTTGAAATGCCTCCACACGCACAAATGAGCATTGTTCAACAGCTACTGATTCGTGCTTTGATTGCACGCTTCTGGGATGAGCCTTATATTGAACCTGCGACTCGTTGGGGGACAGAACTTCATGATCGCTGCCTCTTGCCCACTTTTATCAAGATGGACTTTGATGATGTTATTGAAGAGATGCAGCGCCATGGTTATGACTTCAAACCAGAATGGTTTGCACCGCATCTAGAGTTCCGTTTCCCATTAATTGGTCAAGTTCAAACTATGGGTACTGAGATTACTTTGCGAAACGGTCTAGAGCCGTGGCATGTCATGGGTGAAGAAAGCGCGGCTGGTGGCACCGCTCGTTATGTAGATTCTTCCATAGAGAGAATTGAAGTTCGTGTTACCGGCTTAAATCAAAGTCGTTACACGATTACCTGCAATGGTGAACCGTTACCACTGCAACCAACTGGTATTGCTGGCGAATATGTTGCGGGCGTGCGTTATAAAGCTTGGAATCCGCCTTCTAGCTTACACCCCAGTATTGGCGTTCACGTTCCCTTGGTATTTGACATGATTGATACTTGGATGAAGCGGTCAGTTGGTGGCTGCCAGTACCACGTGGCACATCCAGGTGGACGAAATTACGATAACTTTCCGATCAATGCTTATGAGGCTGAGAGCCGCCGATTGTCACGCTTCTTCCGTATGGGTCATACCCCCGGGACAGTCGAGGGAATTGTGGCTAATATTGATCTGCAGGCCAGTCGAGAGTTCCCATTTACGCTCGATATGCGTCGATGAGACAATAACTTGTGGACTCTTCTCAAGCCAATCCTTTGAAAGCTGTAGACAACCCATCCCTAACGGATGAGATCATTCGCCTTTCCCCAAAAGCACATGAGGGCCATTTTGATGAATTACGCGGTCACTCTGCCGCTCTTCTTCCGCATTGGAAAATATTCTTTGAGCAGCTAGAGCCTTCTGGTTTAACAGATCTTGATCAGCGTACCCAAGAACTCAATAGACAAATTCGTGATAACGGCATTACCTATAACGTCTATGCCGATGAATTTGGGCCACAGCGTCCTTGGTCTGTTGACCTCTTCCCCCTCATCGTTAGCCCAGAGTCGTGGCAAGAGATTCAGTCGGGAGTATTGCAAAGAGCAAAATTACTTGAGGGTATTGTTAAAGATATTTACGGTCCTCAGACTTTACTCAAAGAAGGTTTGATACCGCCAGCATTGGTTTATGGTCATCCAGGTTACTTGCGTGCCATGTGCGGTGCTAATTTTCATCAGCGCAAGCATTTACATATTATTGCCTTTGACCTAGCTAGAGCGCCAGATGGTAAATGGTCTGTGCTATCTCAGCGTACGCAAGCGCCATCAGGTTTAGGTTACTTGCTAGAGAACCGCAATCTGATTGCACGACAATTTCCCAAAGCGTATGAGCAAATGCACATTTCGCCGCTGGCTAATGCCTATCGTGATTTGATTGATGCTCTAAAACTTGAAAGTCCTGCAGGTCCGAATGCTCATATCGCACTTTTAACCCCCGGTCCCTATAACGAAACCTATTTTGAGCATGCCTATCTTGCTCGCTATCTAGGTTTAACACTAGTAGAGGGCGGAGATCTCACTGTTCGAGATCAAAAGCTATACCTAAAAACAGTTCGTGGTTTAGAGCCGGTGGATATTTTGCTCAAGCGCTTGGATGATGAATTCTTAGATCCATTAGAGTTACGTGCCGACTCCACCTTGGGTGTTCCTGGCTTATTACAGGTTATTCGTGCTGGCAATGTGATTTTAGCTAATGCGCCTGGCTCAGCATTTTTAGAGTCCCCTGCTCTATTAGGATTTTTACCCGCTATTAGCGAGCGTTTACTAGGTGAGCAAATTCAATTACCAGCGATGGATACCTGGTGGTGTGGCGAGCGCGCAGCTTTAGATGCCGCCATTCCGAATTTAGGCCATAGTGCAATTAAGCCCACCTATCCCAATGGTAGCGGTCATCAGAATTATGAATCCGCTCTAGGCGGTGACCTTACTCAAGCACAGCTTGATGAATGGGTTGGCCGAATCACCCGCCAGCCTGATGAACACACAGTACAAACGTATATTCCGTTGGCACAGATGCCAACCTGGCTCAACGCATTTAATCTTAATGATGCCTCACTTATAGAGCCTCACTCTTATATGCTCCGGGTATTTGCACTTAGTAATGGTCCTGACAGCTGGCAAATATTGCCTGGAGGCCTTGCGCGTATTGCAGGCAATGATTCTGGTATTGCCTCCATGCAAAGAGGTGGCAGTAGCGCTGACGTGTGGGTACAAAGTCATCAAACCACTTCTGATGTAGAGGTTCACCCTCAGCAAGCGTTACAACCTAAAGAGTTGGTCATGCGTAAACGCATGGTGACTAGTCGTGCCGCTGAAAATCTATACTGGTTTGGTCGATATACCGAGCGCAGTGAGAATATTTTGCGATTAGCTAAGCTCTATCTAGAAAATATTAATAGCGAATACACTCCCTCCGGCCCACTATGGGTATGGCTTGAGCATCTCTGTCATCAATATGGTTTAGTGCCTGATGGTGTACCAAGCAATTTTGATCAGAGAGATATTCGTCATCGCATTTTTGAGAGAACTTTGATTAATTCGCTAAATGGAAGTGAAGGCGTTACTAGCGTAGGTTTTAATCTCAACGCAATGAAGCGAACTGCCTCTAATGTCCGCGAAAGGCTATCGACAGAACAATGGAGCACGATTAATCACTGTATTGATAGCTTTGAAAAAGACTGCCTTAAAGCAACAACCTTCCATGACCTCTCTTCCTCGCTAGCAATAGATGCTTTAAAGCAAGCGAGCAGCTCCTTAGCAGCTATCACTGGCGCACAAACTGACCGTATGACGCGGGATGATGGCTGGCAACTACTCTCAATTGGTCGGCATATTGAGCGCTTATCCTTCTTAACAACGGTTTTAGACTCCGCCATTGAAATGGGTTTACTGTTTAATCCCAATACCGATAGTTCTGGCTATACAGCCTTACTCAATTTATTTGACAGCACGATTACCTTCCATGCTCAGCATCAACAGAGCCGTGAAATTGCCCCACTTGTCAGTCTTTTAGTGCTAGATGATGAAAATCCTCGCTCTCTAGCCTGGGTTAGCAAAGCATTGCGTGCCAGACTATCCAAATTGGCTGGCACAGAACGCAATAACCCAGATGAGCTAACACGTAGCGTGACCAATCTTCAGGACTACGATCTATTGAGACTATCTTGCGCCGATGGCTTTGGTAATTTCTCTGAATTAAGAAACTGTTTATATGCCGTTTCTCAGTCGGCCTGGAATGTTTCCGATGAAATTAGTGCGCGCTACTTTAATTTAATTCATACCAACGAATACAGCGTTCAAATATAAGCACCCATCACTATGCTGCTCGAAATCACTCACGACACTCACTACTCCTACGATCCTAATGTAGAAATAGCGCAGCATTTTGCCCATCTCAAGCCTGCTTCTATGGGCAGCCAGCGAGTCTTGAAAACTGAGATAGAAGTAAGTCCCAAACCATCCTGGTCAGAAGAGAGCATAGATAACTACGGTAATATTTTTACTTTCTTCTCGCTGCAAAATCGCCATAGCAATCTCTCGATCGTTGCCAAATCCTTGATAGAGACCCGCAGCGATATTATTACGGGCCCTCAACCTAAAGATACCCCCGCCTGGGAACTGGTACGTGAGTATTTTCGCTATCACTCTAATACCAAATGGGATGCTGCCTCAGAATTTTTATTCACATCTCCATTTATTGCTTTACGTCCTGAATTTGCAGAATTTGCCAGAGCGAATTTCACTACCGGTCGTCCTATATTGGAAGCTGCCATTGATTTAACGCAGCGTATTTATGGTGAATTTCATTACGTCACCAAAAGTACCGATATTGGAACCCCTGCCTTAAAGGCTTTAGAAAAGCGTGAAGGCGTTTGTCAAGACTTTGCTCACATCTTGATCGCTTCATTGCGTAGCATTGGCTTACCAAGCAAATACATTAGTGGCTATATTTTGACTAACCCGCCCCCTGGTCAACCTAGACTCATTGGCGGTGATGCCTCACATGCTTGGGTATCTATTTACGTTCCTAGCATTGATGCTGATGGTCAATTATCCACTGGATTATGGTGCGATTTAGACCCAACCAATAATCGCTGGGGCTACACCACCCCAGGCGATGACTACGTGCACCTTGCGGAAGGCAGAGACTATGCAGATGTCTCCCCTATTCGAGGTGTCATTCACGGCGGGGCAGATCACATACTTGATGTCGCAGTCACAGTAAGACCTATAGAGCAGTAGGGCCTGACTCTCCGGTACGAACTCGTATTACCTCATTAAGCGGGCTCACAAAGATCTTCCCGTCTCCGATCTTTCCGGTATATGCCGCCTTAGAAATGATTCGCAAAGCATCATCTAATAACTCGTCGCTAACAGCTACTTGGATTTTCAGTTTCAATAGAAAATCAATAACGTACTCGGCACCTCGGTAAAGTTCAGTATGCCCATTTTGGCGACCAAACCCACGTACATCATAGGAAGTCATGCCATTAATTCCGATATGAGCAAGAGCCTCGTGAACTTCATCTAATTTAAAAGGCTTAATAATTGCAGTTATTAATTTCATAACTCACCATCAGAAGTGATTACTGCGTTGCAAATAATTTTCTAGACCTTAATTAAACAATCTTTCAAGGAGCAATAAAAAAATTCCTGCACTAAGAATGTGCATCTATAAGTTAAGAATTGTCCAAAACGGCTTACCCCACAAAAGTGAGGGTCGATCGGTTGAGTTGAATCCAATTTGGTGCAAAGTATCAACTAAATTGTGCAATTGAATGTTTTGCCCTAACTTTTAGAACTTAAGATACGCCATGCGTATCGAAATTACTAAAGGCCTGATCCTCAGCGCCTATTCCACTAGCAGAAATAGTCTCGCTGAGATTCTCTTTCCTGCTGGAGAATATTTAGCAAACCTAACCCCAGAAGGAAAAATTGAAATCTTAAACTCGGGAACGAGTAAAGCCCAATTTTCTTTCTCTCAATTTAGAGAAAAACTTTCTATTGGGGAGTTTGTCCTTTTAGAAGCCTAATGACAATTTAGAGTTTATTGAGGGGGTTACAACAAACACCATCTCACTCTTTGGTTTTCATAACCAAAGGATTTTTGGAGCAACCATCTAACACCTCATTGCTCCAAATTACTTTTTATGAATATAAGCGTTACTTTAAGTAACGCTTGTTAAGCGACAGTAACTAATTAAACCTAGCTACCCATAAAAGATAAAGATTCTTTATAAAATTAATTCAAAGAATGATCGGCATAATCAATGATCGCCTGCAGAACAAGTAGATTTTCACCTACAGCAGGCGTAGCACTTAAGGAAATTTCTGAAAACTCGCTCCGACACTCTTCTAATATTTTAGGAAAGTCATTGCGCAAGTGGCTCCCTTGTCCAAAAAATACTGGAACAACAACAATATCCTTGATTCCTTGTGTAACAATTTTTTGAACTGCACCAGACAAAGAAGGCTGCATAAGTTCTAAGAAAGCGAGTTCTACGGGAGTATCAGGATTCTGCGCTTGCCACAAAGCAGCAAGACGGTCAAAAGGCTCACGCCAACGTTCATCACGCGCACCATGCCCAAAAAAAATAATAGCTCTCATATTAAGCTTGAGTATTTTTCTCAAGAGTTGCTAATTTTTCTTTGAGCTTGCGTTCTTCCTGGAATCGCTCCGTTTCATCGCGAATAATGGCTGCAATCGCAACGGGCTGATCCTGGTCATTAAAAATCATGGTTACTGAAAATGCAATTGAAATAGATCTACCATCTTTATGAATCGCTGGAACCCGCAGTAAAGTATTGCCATACTTGGTTTTTCCAGTTTCCATCGTGTGAAAGTAGCCCTTAGAATGGCGCTCCCTAAAACGCTCAGGCGTAATGATGCTGAGAGTTTTTCCTAAAGCCTCATCTTCACTATAGCCAAAAATTCGCTCAGCGGAAGCATTCCAGAACAAGATATTTTCATCCCGATCAGAAATAATCACAGCCTCGCCGATTTGACTCACCAGCGTTTTGAAATTAATGCTATCTGACATACTTAATCTCTATTGTTTAGTCATTGATTACTAAGAATACTCCAATAAAAAGCCACCCGAAGGTGGCTTACGGACAGGCTAGGTTGATTAATAAGTCTTATAAGAAAGATACTTGCCTGATAGCACTACCTGCACTCGGTCACCTTTTGGATCTGGCTCACGCTGAATATCCATCGAAAAATCGATCGCACTCATAATGCCATCACCGAACTCTTCATGAATTAATTCTTTAATAGTAGTGCCATAAACGTTCACAATCTCATACCAACGGTAGATCAATGGATCTGTTGGTACTGCAGTGGGTAAGGATCCCTTGTAAGGAACAATTTGTAACCAGGCCATTTCTTCATCAGTCAAATCAAATAACTTACCTGCCGCCTCAGCCTGTGCTTTAGTAAAGGTCATTTGACCTAAGCAACCTGCAGTAACCCACTCCTTCGACTCACCAATTGTTGTTGCAATATCGTTCCACTTCATGCCTTTGCGAACTTTAGCTTCGATAATCTTCTGTGTAACAACTGAACGATCCATCTTTTTCTCCTAGATTTAAGTTTTATCTTATTGCGTAACGGGTGAACCAACACCTGGAAGCACAATGACTGGCTTGTAACCATCCAATTCACCATTAGCGCCTTTTACTTGCAAATCCTTTGATCGATTGACAAGAAAATCCACTAAATGATTACGCATTGGATAGTACATAGGGTCGTGATGCAAATTTGCGCGTTTTCTGCCTTTTGGCAAGGTATTGACAACAATTTCTGCAATGCGAGCATTCGGGCCATTACTCATTAGCATAATTTTGTCTGAAAGCAAAATAGCCTCATCAACATCATGCGTAATCATGAAAACAGTTTGTTCTGTCTCCTTGCAGATTTTTAGGAGCTCATCTTGAATCACGCCACGCGTTAATGCGTCCAACGCACCAAAAGGCTCATCCAGCAATAGCATCTTTGGTTCGATTGCAAAGGCTCTGGCAATACCAACCCTTTGCTTCATGCCGCCAGATAATTCTGATGGTTTTTTAGTTTCAGCATTTACCAAACCAACCATAGCCAGATATTTCTTAGAATGATCACTAATTTGCTCTTTTGACCAATCAGGATACTTTGACTTCACAGCAAAGGCAACGTTCTGCAAAACTGTCATCCAGGGCATCAATGCATGCCCTTGGAAAACAACGCCGCGCTCCAAACCAGGACCTTGAATGCGCTTACCAAGCATGATGGCATCGCCGCTAGTAGCTTCCTCAAGACCTGCGAGCACGTTCAGAATAGTCGTTTTGCCGCATCCAGAGTGTCCAATAATACAAACAAACTCACCTCTTTCGATTTCAAAATCAATACCCTCAAATACCGGAGGGGCGTCAGCTTTATATGACTTACTAAGGTTAGAGACCTTTAGGAAAGTATTTTCAATCTGCATACGAAACCGCCTTTTGTAACTTACCGAATGCGGTATCCAGCAACATTCCAACAATACCAATTAAAAGAATTGCAAAAATAACACTGGAAAGAGATAAATTATTCCACTCATTCCATAGGAAGTACCCAATACCCGTTCCGCCAACAAGCATCTCAGCAGCAACGATCACCAACCATGCAATACCCATAGAAATGCGCATACCAGTAAGTATTGTTGGCGCAGCAGCAGGAAGAATTACCAAGAATGCCTTGCGCAATGGAGAAACTTCTAATGTTTTGGTGACGTTTAATAATTCCTTACGTACACTAGCAACTCCGAATGCAGTATTTAGGAGCATTGGCCATACAGAACAAATAAAGATAACAAAGATTCCAGAAATCGAAGAGTCTTTAATGGTGTATAAGGCAATAGGCATCCAAGCCAAAGGAGAAATAGGTTTAAGAATTTGAATAAACGGATTGAATGCTGCATATGCCAACGGTGACATGCCAATCCAAAATCCTAATGGGATTGCCACAATCATTGCCAACAAGAATCCCAGCCCTACACGTGCCAAGGAATATGCAAGCTGAATGCCAATACCTTTGTCATTTGGTCCATTGTCATAAAACGGATGCGATAGTTGCTTATAGATGGTTTGCCCCATCTGCGTTAAGGTTGGAAACCCAGTTTTTTGAACTGGCTCACTACCACCTTGACCCATGAGGCTGTTGTACTCACTAGAGTTTGTTGAGATACCTGGAGGCGGCGCAACCTTTTGAGTCGTTGCAATATGCCATATAAGAAGACACATTAGCAAAATCACAACTGATAGGATTGCGCCCTTAACCTTAATTGATACTGTTTTCATTCATTAACCCTGAGTTTAGGCTTTAGTAGTTGCAAAGGATTTCAAGTAGGCTGCTGGCTGGCTAGGATCAAACTCTTTACCCATAATTTTGTCTTTTCTGTATCCAACCTTAGCCAATGGGGGCATAGCAATACCAGTCTCGCCCATATACTTTTTGGCATCAGTAAGTAGAAACACTTTTTCAGAGATGTCTTTGTAATTCACGTCACCTTTGACATAGCCCCAGCGCTGCATTTGAGTCAACATCCAAGTCGCCATGGAGTACCAAGGAATTGGATTGAAGTCGATGCGGTCTGGTACGTTTTGCACATTACCTAAGCCATCTGCAAACTTACCAGTAAGAACCTGCATTACCACTGTCTCAGGTTGATTAAGGTAGTTCGGCGCGGAAATCACTTTGGCAATCAAAGGTCTATTTGCTGGATCACGTGCCATAGTGGAGGCATTTAGTACCGCACGGTATAAGGCTGCAAATGTATTTGGATTTTTTTTAATGAAATCCTCTGAAGTTCCAAAAGCACAGCAAGGATGACCATCCCAGATCTGCTTAGTCAGGATATGAATGAATCCAACTTCGTCGTATACCGCACGCTGATTAAATGGATCTGGCCCCAAGAAACCATCGATATTGCCTGCACGTAAATTCGCAACCATTTCTGGCGGTGGCGTTACACGAATCTGAATATCCTTATCTGGATCTAAACCCGCTTGCGCAACGTAATAACGCAATAAAAAATTATGCATTGAGTATTCAAACGGTACAGCGAACTTCATGCCCTTCCAGTTTTTAGGATCGCGATTATCTTTATGTTTATTAGCTAAAGTAATTGCTTGGCCATTTACGTTCTGAATGGTTGCTACACGCATCTGGGTAGGATCTGAACCCAATCCCATAGACATCGAAATCGGCATTGGTGACAAGAAGTGGGATGCATCATGTTCTTTGTTGAGCATCTTGTCACGAATTAAAGCCCAGCCTGCCGTTTTATTTAATGTGACATTGAGGCCCTGCTTTTTATAAAATCCTAGTGGATCAGACATAATCAAAGGTGTTGCACAGGTGATCGCAATAAAACCAATTTTTAGATCTGGTTTTTCGAGTGGCGCCTTCTCTTGAGCCATTGCCTGCAAAGAACCCACCGGCAAGAAGCCTGATAAGGCACTCATTGCACCACCAGCACCTACAGCTTTTAAGAATGCGCGTCTACGCGCCTCTTGTGGAAACAATGCTTTTACTAAACTAGCCTCGACAAAATCTGCACTTTCTTGCTCGACATCCATTTTTGCTGACAGAGAATTTGCATGGTCTAACTCAGAAGCATGCTGTCCACAACTGCAGCGGTTACTAAATAGCGGTCTATCTGGATCAAACGGGCGATATGAATTCATATGTATCTCCTAGTAAATAATTAAGATGCTTTTTGCAAAAGATTTAAATGATTTTGTGACTCAATGAAAGGAAATAAAGTCTGAAGTTTTTTTCTATAAACTTCTCCCACCATCACTACTACTGGTTGCTTATCTAAAAAATGATGATGAACATCACCAAAACGCAATTGCTCTAAAGTGCAAGCAAAACTACGCTGCGCTGGAAGGCTTACTGACTCCATTAAACAAACAGGTGTATCCGCTGAGTAGCCTTGAGTAATCAAGGCTGTAGCAACCTCAGATAACTGGTCACGCGCCATGTAATAAATGGCGGTTTTATGATCTTCGTGCGCACAACGACCAGGCAAGGTTGTCAGTGTCAAGGTACGGCTTAGTTCGCGTGTTGTGGGCGGCTGTTTCAATTCAGCAGAAGCCGCTAAGGCTGTAGTAATTCCCGGAACAATTTCATAAGGAATATTTGACTTCTCAAGGGCGTCAATTTCCTCCTGCGCTCGACCGAAGATTAGTGGATCCCCACCCTTGAGGCGCACCACTATTGAATACTTGCTAGCAGCGTCCACTAATTGCTTGTTAATAAAGTGCTGAGAGCTCGAATGTGACCCACATCTTTTACCAACTTGCACCAATTTAGTGCTAGAACACCAATCTAACATGGAAAGATCAATGAGTGCGTCATAGAAAACAATGTCTGCCTGAGCCAAAATTCTCGAGCCGCGAACAGTAATAAGATCGGCAGCTCCAGGTCCGGCGCCAATGAGGTAAACGCCGGACACTAGCCCATCTAATTTAAGGGCTTTAACTCTTAATGGTGCAATTTGTTCCATGCATCATTTGTAACAGTCGGGAATCCCTCTAAAAATTATGAATGAACCAAAAGGGTTCACGCATTATTTTGGTGCACTATTTCAGAGCATTCAGAAAATTCCTAGAAACCAAAATTCCTTATTGTTAGTTATCGACCAAAGGAGCCCAGTATGAAAGAAAACATCAAAGCTAGTCTGATAACACCAGAAACTGTTATTTCAACAAATTCCGATATCAACACTGCGCGACGCAAACTCATTCAAGGTATTAGCTCTGCCGGCATATTGTCTTTAATAGACCCAATGGTAAAAGCGGGTGCATGGGCAGCAGGCTCCGATGCTCCTGAGAAAACGGATGTGAAGGTCAGTTTCATTGCCCTTACAGACTGCTCATCGGTTGTGATGGCTAATCACCTTGGATTAGATAAAAAATATGGCGTGAAGATTATCCCGACCAAAGAAG